>JAEEGJ010001928.1_pt1 | contig 269025 bp, 210 predicted proteins | sample 8958761 | NCBI WGS metagenome assembly JAEEGJ01 (sample SAMN16246546, study PRJNA631951) | gut metagenome | biome: gut microbiome; feature: rumen; material: RS-attached | host: Bos | place: Iran: Karaj | collected 2018-10 | reverse complement strand
ATTTAACCGGCGTCAAAGTCGCGCCCGGCGAAAGGTTCTTCGCGCTCTACGTCGACGAGAAAAACGCCAAGCTTTTCGTCAACGTGCTCTTTTCGGTCACGGAATGCAAAGACGCGGAAATAGAGAGCTACAAGGACGGCGACGATCCCCTGAAGGCCGCGGCCGAAGCTTTCCCGGAAAACAGCACTTGCGGCGTGGACGGTTTGATGCCCGCCAAACTTTTGCTCCGTCTCCAGGCTTTGAGAAGCGATCTGAAGTTTACGGACGGCGGCGCTCTTACCGCGCTTGTCCGCATGTACAAAGACAAGGACGAGCAGGCTAAGATGCGCGCCTCCTCTCTGCAGAACGACGAGGTGATGGGCGAACTCATCGAGCTCGCCAAGACGCGCATTTCCGAAAAGGAACTGGCGGAAAAACTGCTGCCCATGTATTTAAAAAGGGGAGCCTCGGGCTTTTCTTTCGATCCCATAACCGGCTACGGGCCGCACGCCGCGGAGCCGCACCACGTTCCCGACGGCACTATGCCCAAGGAAGGCGACTGCTTAGTCCTCGACATCGGCGGCGTCCTCGACGGCTACTGCTCCGACATGACGAGGACCGTCTTCCTTGGCGAACCGAGCCCGGAAATGCGCAAGATCTACGAGATCGTGAAAGGCGCCCAGCAGGCAGCCCTCGATTTCATCAAGCCCGGCGTGCTTCTGAAAGACATAGACACCGTCGCCCGCGACTACATCGAAAAAGCCGGCTACGGCCAGTACTTCACGCACCGCCTGGGCCACGGCATCGGCTTGGAAGTGCACGAGGAGCCCTCCATCGGCCTTCCCAACGGACTGCACGCGGAAACTGGCATGTGCTTCTCTGTCGAACCCGGCATCTATGTTCCCGGCTTGGGCGGCGTGAGGATCGAGGACCTCGTCATGATAACCGACGAGGGAGTCGAGCTTCTGAACCACTTCAGCAAAGAGCTAATAATAATCTGATGAAAAAGGCCACTCTTATAACGGTGGCCTTTTTGCTTTTGGCCGCCGCAACGATCTTCTTCGCCAACAGGAAAAGAGGCGAGTGGATCGAGGAAAAGCGCTTCCAGATGGCGACCGTTACGAAGATCGTCATCCCCAACGTCAGGGGAAGCCGCGCCGCCCTCCGGGATGCTTTCGCGGCCATCGACGAAGTGGAGCGCATGGCCAGCCGTTACATGCCGGATTCGGAGATCAACGAAGTGAACAAGGGCGGATGGCACAAGCTTTCCACGCTCTTTCTGCCAATGTGGAAAGAAGCGGACAATCTTTACAAATTGTCGAACGGCCGTTTTGATGTGACTGCCGGAAGGCTTGTCAGCCTCTGGGGCTTCGGCCCGGAAGGACGGGAAAAGACGCCGACGGAGGAAGAAATACAAGAGGCGCTGAAATACACCGGTTTCGACAAGGTCATACTGTCGAACGATCATGTTTATCTTCCTCCCGGAATGCAGGTGGACTTCAATTCCCTGGCGGCCGGCTACGCCGCCGACAGGGCCGCTTATGCTCTCATGGATCACGGTTTCACGGATTATCTCGTAGACGCCGGGGGAGAGATCGTCTGCTCTTCCGTTCACGGCCACGTCTGGAAAATAGGCGTGAAAGATCCGGAAAGCGAAGAGGAGACGGCCGTGCTGCCGCTTGAATTAGGCGCAGTATCCACGTCAGGAAGCTACGCAAACTTCTATAAAAGCGGTTCCAACTCTTTCACCCATATAGTTGACGCCAAGACCGGGAAAGCGGCCAAAACGAGCCTTCTGAGCGTTTCTGTAAACACTTCCACAGGACTTCGGGCGGACGGAATGTCCACGCTGCTTTTCGTCCTGCCTCCCGAAGAAGCGAAAAAGTTAGTGGGAGGGGAAGGCGGCCTGCCGGCCATGTTCATCGAAGAAGAAGAAGGCAAACTGAAAGTCACGAAAAACTTCGAGTGGCTTAGGATAGAAAACGCCGGCAAATAAAAATGGCGCGCCAAGCAGGATTCGAACCTGCGACCTACGGATTAGAAATCCGTTGCTCTATCCAGCTGAGCTATTGGCGCGTCAAGAAAAATATGGGGTAAATTGTATCTTATACCCCTCTTAAAGTCAAACTACTTGTACGTTCCGTCTTGGTAGCCGGCCCTTAGGGCCAGCTTGTAGATCTTGCCTGTGGGATTCCTCGGAAGAGCGTCGAGAATGACAAGTTCCTTGGGGATCTTGTAGGCCGCGAGCTTGTCTCTTAAGAACTGGCGCATCTCGAGCTCAGTCAAGGATTGTCCTTCTTTCAAGGCGACGAAGGCGACCGGCACTTCGCCTCTCAGATCGTCGTTGCGGCCTATGACAGAGCACTCCCGGACGGCGGGATGGCGCATGAGGTATTCCTCTATCTCCCTGGGATAGACGTTGAGCCCGCCCACCAAGAGCATGTCTTTCTTGCGGTCCACGATGGCGAAGTAGCCGTCCTGATCGACGAAGCCCAGATCCCCCGTGTAGACCCAGCCGTCGACGAGCGTTTTGGCGGTCTCTTCCGGCTGGTTCAGATAGGCCAGGAAATTCGAGGGGCTTTTGACGACGATCTCGCCGATGGCGCCCTGCGGCAGCTCCTGATTCTCGCTGCCGACGATCTTCATCGAGACGCCTTCCAGAGGGAAGCCGATGGTGCCGACTTTCACAGGTCCGTGCACGGGATTGAAGGCGGTCGCTGGTCCGCATTCCGTCGGGCCGTCGCCTTCCGCGATCGCAAGGCCGTATTTGGCTAAGAAGTTCTCACCTACGACCGCGGGCAAGGGAGCGCCGCCCGAGACACAGATGCGCCAGCTGGGAATTTTCGGCGGAGCTTCCACGTTCGCCAGAACGGCGTACATGGCGGGAACGCCGAGGAAAATGGTGGCGTTATGCTTTTTCATTTCCTCCAAAACTTTCAGCGGCTGGAAATTTTCTATGATGAGCATTGTGGAGTGGCAGGAGAGAGTCATCAACAAGCAGGCGGTGCCGGCGTAGGCGTGGAAAAGCGGAAGGACCGTCACCATCACTTCGCCCTCGCTTCTGGCGTCCAAACCTTTGTGGCACATCCTGGCGTTGGCTAAGAGCTGCTCATCAGTCAAAAGCGCGCCCTTGGGGTGTCCGGTCGTTCCGGAAGTGTAGATGCAGACGGCGACCTTGGAAAGGTCCTCGGGGAAGAACGGCTTTTTCGTGATCAGTTCCTCCGGCGTCTTTTTCAGAACGACGGAGTATTTGCCGAAAGTAATCTTCGCTACTTCTTCGCCCGCGATGGCGCCGCCCTTGCCTTCCAAACAGATGGAGAAGGGAACGCAGGCGTCCTTTATGATGTACTCCAATTCCTCCTTGGCTAACCTGGGATTGACAGGCAGGACCTTGCCGCCCAAACGCAGCACGGCGTGGTAGGCGATGACGAACTGCGGGCAGTTGGAAGAGGAAAGCAGAATGAAGCGCCCTTTATAGTCGCCGTAGGCGGAAAGTTTTTCGGCGAGCTCCCCTACGAGCTCGTCGGTCTCCCTGTAAGATATGACGTCTTCCTCATAATACATATAGGGGACTTCCGGCCAGGTCTGGGCGGTCTTAGATAGTAGCTCTGAGATCCTCATAAACACTCCTTTTTGGTTAGCCAATTGTACCAAAACCGCCTTGTTTTGGGGTCTAAAAGGGGGTCTTGACATTCAGAAATGAATGTAATACAATGGTGCCCACAATCAATATTCTGGGTTTTTTGAGAGGCAAAACACAATATCTTGTGGTGCCAAGCGAAAAAGCCCGAAGAATGTGGAAAACTCAAGCAATATAAGGAATAGGAATCATTCCTAAAAATGATATAATAACTGAAAACCAACAAATCCAAGGAAAAAATATGATCAGCGAAATCGTAAAACGTGACGGACGCCGAGTGCCTTTCGACGAGAGTAAGATCGCCGGCGCTATCAAAAAAGCCTTTGCCGCTACCGGGTTCCCCCAGGATGAAAAAGCCGCCGCCGAACTGGCTGCCGAAGTTTCCCGCAGAGTGGAAGAAACTATTCAGGAAGTCCCCGATGTCGAGAGCATCCAGGACGTGGTGGAACAGGTCCTTATCGACGCCGGTCACGTACGTACCGCTAAAGCCTATATATTGTATCGCGCGAACAGAAGCAGAGTGCGCCAGATGAATACCAGGCTGATGAAGATCTATGAGGATATTACTTTCAAGGATGCCAGCGACAGCGATATCAAAAGAGAGAACGCCAACATCGACGGCAACACCGCGATGGGTTCCATGCTGAAGTACGGCAGCGAGGGCGCCAAGCAGTTCTATGAGATGTTCATCTTGAAGCCCGAGCACGCCAAGGCGCATAGAGAAGGCGACATTCACATCCACGACATGGACTTCTACACGCTGACCACCACCTGTTGTCAGATCGACCTTCTTAAGCTCTTCAAGGGCGGCTTCACGACCGGCCACGGCGTTTTGAGAGAGCCCAATTCCATCGCCAGCTATTCCGCTCTGGCCTGCATCGCCATCCAGGCGAACCAGAACGACCAGCACGGCGGACAGTCCATAGTCAACTTCGACTACGGTCTGGCTCCTGGCGTCAAGAAGACCTACGCCAAGCAGTACCGCAAGAACATCCTCACCTACATTGAGCTTCTTGATTCCGAGAAACTGGAAGCCGCGACCAAGGTCGAGGAAGACCTGAAAAATCAGGGGCTGACGGCCACTATCGAAAAGGGCGAGGAATACACTCTTAAAGAAGCGGAAGAACTGCAGAAGATCGGCCTCCCCGCCGAGGAGATCAAGAAGGCCCAGGAATTCGCCGCCAAGAAGGCCTATAAGGAAACGGACAAGGAAACGTACCAGGCGGTGGAAGCTCTCATCCACAACCTCAACACGATGCATTCCAGAGCCGGCGCGCAGACTCCGTTCTCTTCCGTCAACTACGGCATGGATACTTCCGCGGAAGGCCGCATGGTCGTAAGGAACATGCTGCTCGCCACTGAAGCCGGTCTGGGACACGGCGAAACGCCGATCTTCCCGATCCAGATCTTCCGCGTCAAGGAAGGCATCAACTACAACGAAGGCGAGCCGAACTACGATCTCTTCAAGCTGGCCTGCCGCGTCAGCGCCAAGCGTCTCTTCCCGAACTTCTCCTTCCAGGATGCGCCCTTCAACAAGGCTTTCTACAAGGAAGGACATCCCGAGACCGAGATCGCTTACATGGGCTGCCGCACCAGGGTCATCAGCAACGTCTATGATCCTTCCAAAGCCATTTCCAACAGCCGCGGCAACCTCTCCTTCACAACGATCAACCTGCCCCGCCTCGCCATTCTCGCGCACGGCAACATCGACGTTTTCTTCCAGTCGCTGGACCGCAAGATCGACCTGGTCATCGATCAGCTGCTTTCCCGCTTCGCCATCCAGAGCCACAAGAAAGTCAGGAACTTCCCGTTCCTGATGGGCGCGGGCGTTTGGCTTGACTCTGAAAAGCTCGGACCCGACGACGAGGTCGGCGAAGTCTTGAAGCACGGCACGCTCTCCTGCGGCTTCATCGGTTTGGCGGAAACGCTGAAGAGTCTGATCGGCGAGCATCACGGCGAATCCGTGAAAGCGCAGAACCTCGGCCTTGAGATCATCGGACACATGCGCGACAGAATGGACCAGGCCAGCAAAGACTATGGCCTGAACTTCTCGCTGCTTGCCACGCCCGCTGAAGGTCTCTCCGGCCGCTTCGTGAAGATGGACCGCAAGCGCTTCGGCGTCATGCCCGGCATCACGGACCATGAGTTCTACACCAACAGCTTCCACATTCCCGTTTACTTCCCGATCAGCGCGCGCGACAAGATCAGACTCGAGGCTCCCTATCACAATCTGACGAACGCTGGCCACATCACCTACGTCGAACTCGACGGCGATCCGACCCAGAACCTGGAAGCCTTCGAGAAGATCATCCGCATGATGCACGACTACGGCGTGGGCTACGGCTCCGTCAACCACGCGGTCGACAGAGACCCGGTCTGCGGTTTCAACGGCATCATCGGCGACACCTGCCCGCACTGCGGCCGCAGCGAGGAGGACGGCAAAGGAAACTTCCAGCGCATCCGTCGCATCACCGGCTACCTTGTGGGAACCTTGGAGCGCTTCAACAACGCCAAGCGCGCCGAGGTCGAGGAACGCGTCAAACACAACGTCTGATAAAAAGATGAAATTTCGTTTGGCCGGTTTCCTTTCCGAATCGATAACGGACGGGACGGGCTTTCGCGCGGTGGTCTTTTTCCAAGGCTGCCTGAGAGCCTGCCCCGGCTGCCAGAATCCGCAGACGCACGACCCAATGGGCGGTTCGGAATCGACGACGGAAGAGATGATAGATAAAATTCTCGCCGATCCTTATCTCGACGGCGTGACGCTTTCCGGCGGAGAGCCCTTCTTCCAGCCCGAGCCCGCCGCGGTGATCGCGGAAGCCGTCAAAGCCGCGGGCAAGAACGTCTGGGCTTTCACGGGCTACACCTACGAGGAGCTTCAGAAAGGGATAGCGGAGGAAGGCCGCGACGATTGGAAAAGGCTTTTGAATACGATCGATGTTCTGGTGGACGGTCCATTCCTTCTGGCGGAAAAAAGTTTGGAACTGAAATTCCGGGGAAGCAAAAACCAGAGGATCTTGAAGCTCAAAAACGGAAAGATAGTTGGACGCCTCGATCAGTGAACAAAAAAACGGCTCTCAAATGAGAGCCGTTTTTTCATTGTCAAGATCGCGAAACTGTTTTAAAGTTTCAGGACGCCTTCGAATTCCTCTTCGTTTTGTCCGGCGTCGATGAAGCCCAGGTCAAGCTGGACCTTGTCCCCTTTGAGGAGACTGTAGAAATAAGTGCGGAGATTGCGCGCGTCGCTCTCGTTTTCCGTAAGGTTGTAGAAATAGCGGGTCACGCCTTCGTCGTTCGTGACAGCCAAACGCAGGTAAGTGGCCTTCACGGTCTTGTCGCCGAAGACGCCTTTTTCCGTGCGGTCCATTTCCATTATCTGTTTGTCAACCAAAGTGCCGACGTAATATTTTCTGGCGGAAGCGAGATCGTCTTTGGTAAGCGAAGAGGTGGCGCAGCCGCAGAGCGCGAGGGCCGCAAGCAAAAGACACAAAACACGATTAAGTTTCATATGACGCTTTCTCCTTTAATTAAAAATAAGGCTGCGGACGTGACCGCCCGCAGCACTTATTTTGCCAAAAGACAAATTACTTGCCGAGCAGAGCGGAGCTGGCTTTGAATTTGACCACGGTCTTGGCCGCGATCTTGATCTGTTCTTTGGTCTTGGGGTTGATGCCCTTGCGAGCTTTGCGCTTGCTGGTGCCGAAGGTGCCGAAGCCGACGATAGCGACTTTGCCGCCCTTCTTGAGGGTCTTCTGGACAGAGCCGAGGACAGCGGCGACAGCGGCGGCAGCCTGCTTCTTCGTCAAACCGGTGGCGGCGACAACGTCTTCCACCAACAGACCTTTGTTCAGGTTTTCAGCTTTTTTGGTAGCCATAGTAAATCTCCTACAGATTTTGGGTTTGATTTTTTTGTGCCGCCTAGTCAAACCGTTAGACAAGGCGCGCAAAAAAGTAATAAAAATTTTAACTGGCGTAATTATACATAAAATCAAGGCTTTATGTCAATATCTCGTCCGCGAACCCTCTGCTAAGGCGGAATCGGCCCCCATAAGAAGCCGAAAACAGCGATAAACAGGGGTTTTTGGAAGGAGAACTGTCGGGCATATAGAAAAGTTAAGGATGTTTTTGATAAAATAATCAATATGATACGAATATGGAGGTTTTACATGATCGGAAGCCAAGGTACTGCTACGAAAAAACCAGGAGGCGTGGCGCTTCTTGCCGTTTTGACTGTGTTGACGGTCCTTTCGCTTTTGGCGGCGACGTTTTCGGCTTTCATGACAATGGAAAGCCAGACCAGCGTGACAACGCTGGCCAAGTCGCAGTCAGATCTTCTCGCCCAATCGGCGCTGGAGCACGCGCTCAGCGTGCTTCGTCAGGACGTCTACGCTTCTCCGGGCTGGGATTCTCCGGACGAGCCTTGGTGCAAGGAATTTCAGGCTGATCCGAAATCGCCCAACCAGGTGAACATTTCCGACGCGCTCTCCCGTTCTCCTTCCAAGGATCTGCCGGCGGTTCCTCCTTCACGCTGGTTCTATGTCAAGGACAATGCTGGAAACATCCAGGGACGCTACGCCGTCGCTATCGAAGACGAGGCCTCGAAGATCAACGTGAACATCGCCTCCGGAACTTCCGCGGCCGACCAAAACGAAGGTTTCTCCACGAGGGAAGTGATTCTTTCCGACGGCCAGACAAGGGAAGGCAAAGGACTGCCGCTTTCAAAGGAAGCGACGCAGAAGCTTATAAAATACCGCTACGGCCGCGACGCGAAGCCTGGCCAGGCCAACGTTGACGACAACTACAACCTTCCGCTGTTCGCCAGCGACAAGATCGACAACAACGCCAACCAGAGAGTTGACGAAGCGGGCGAAGGTCTCGACGAGGCCGAAGAATTCATGCCCGACAAGCCGCGCTGGGACGATATGGCCTTCACTTCCATGCAGGACGTCATAGACATCTGCATGCCCGGCCAGCGCAGCGCCGCCACGGAATGGATCAAGCACCTCGGCACGACTTACACGCACACGAGGGACATGTACGTCGACAGCACTTCGAAGATCTACAACCGCGTCAACATCAACGTGGCGGAGCGCGAACAGATCAGAAGGATCTTCAGGCGCGCCAACTCCGACTACAAGTTCGAGCCTTCGACCGTGGCGCTGCAGAGCCTGGTCGCGAACGTCATCGACTACCGCGACGAGAACCACGTGCTTACGACAGTCGGCAACGAGTACGGCGTGGAAGCCGTGAACTTCAACGAGATCATGGCCAACGACGGCTCCTTCAGTTTCGAGGCCGACCGTATTCTTCTGGGCTCGGACCCGACCGACAACGCGCACCTTTTCTCCAAGTGGTATAACAACGGCAGCACGATAAGAAACGCCTTCCCCATAACTCACAAGTCTTCCGCCAGCGGCGGCGCCGTTCTGTACTTCGGCAAGAACGAGCATTTCTCCAGCGGCTACCAGCTCAAATTGGGCGATTCGCCGAAGGTCCCGGCTTACAGCGGCCTGTGGCGCAATTTCAGAAAGCTCTTAAACAGGAAGTGGGGCGGCATCCCGAAAAATCTTCTGAAGGGCGGCACGCTCATTCTGATAAGCAGCAACAACCAGAAACTCGGCTGGTACCCCATCCTCGAAAACTCCGGCGACAGCATCCGCGTGGGCTGCGGCACGACGCTGGCCAAAGCGGAGCACTTCACGAACGACACGCTCTACGCCTGCCTTTACACCGGCTGGAGCTGGGAATGCCAACACGCCGGCGTCATTTCCATCGTTCCCAGAGCCCAGGACATCTGGGCTTTCCCGACGCAGATCCAGGACGACATCAGGCCGCCCAAAGATCTCTATTATTACGCTTTCATCGGCGACCAGAACTTCACCGGCTCCTTCGGCACGGGCGGCGACTCCGTTATGACGAAGGTCTTGGGCAAGAGCTTTACCGTCCAGTGGAAGGGCTTCAACGAATTCATGGACCTCGACGGCGAAGCCAACAAATATTCCGAGACCAGGATGGTCGAACTCAGGAAGGAAGACCTTAAAGGCAGCGAGATGAAGATGCCGGGCGGCGAAGACAGAGTCTGGATGAAACGCTATCCCTACAAAGACGGCGACGCCGTAAGGGCGGTGGACGGGCTGCTTCCGCTTCTTGTTTCGACCGCCAAGAACACAGGTCTTCGCAACGGCGCCTCGACATCGTCGTCGCTGCTCGCGAAAACCAAAAACGTTTTCGACGTGGTCTACATCCAGCGTCCCGACGTGGTCGAGCTGATCAACATCAGCGACAGGGACATTTCGCTGCGCAACTGGCGCGTCGTCATCAACACCGGCGACTACGCTGACCAGATCGCCATCATCGAGAGCGCCCCGCACTTCAACACCAGGATAGGTTCGCTTTACGACGACCCCAACCCGGTCATCCCGGCCAACGGCTACTTCTACCTGACGAACAACCGTCACGTCTTCGACTATTCTTTCGGCGCCTCCAAGAACGGCACCTGGGGCGACAACGTAAAAGAGGAATATCCCTGCTACGAACTGCCCGACGTTCTGTGGGGCGTCAGATACAAAATTTCCCGCGTGAGCGGCGACAAGCTCTGGCTTTCCGGCGCGAACTGGAAACACGACCAGATGAAGTATGAGATCATCGAGATCCACAGCACCAGAAGCGAGAGCAGCCGCAACGGCGTGACCGGCATCAGAAAGTCCGTGCACTATTCGGGCTCCAACTGGATCCAGGCCCAGCCCGGCATCAGCTGGAACACTGACGGCGCCAAGAGCGGCGACGACGCCATGTTCTTAGGCATCCCCAGGGAAGGCGGCTTCCTCTCCATGACCATGAAGAACGAGTACGGCCAGATCGCGGCCCGTACCGTCGAATACGGCACCTTGAAGCCGAACGAAATGACGTACTCGACGCAGAAAGACGACCCGACCCACTACACCTGGGTAAAGACCAGCAAGCCGACCATCGGCGGCACGCTTAGGGAAGCGGAGAACCACAACGTCCGCACCAGGGCCGAGAGCAGAGCCTACGTCAAGAACTCTCCCTACGCGACCGTCGGCGAACTCAGGAAAGTAAGAAGAAGCGGCGACTGGGAAAACATCGGCACAGGCAACAAGACTCAGGAAGCCAACCGCTACATGCAGGCCATCGCCAAGAGCTTCACGACCTACGGCGTCAGGATGGACGCGGAGGAAGAGGGAGCGCACCTGGGCGGCTGGCGCCCGGCTTTCGGCACGGTCGCGAAAAACGACGCCGGCAAGCTTCAGGCCAAGGACGTCAACTGGGAGCCCGGCATCTGGGAAGGCCAGAAGCTCAGGATCAGCAGCGGCAAACAGAAAGACCAGGTCTTCGTCGTCAAGAACAGCACGGCCACTTCCGTCACGCCCGACGGGTATTCCGTGGGCGCCCAGGAAACGCTGCACGTCAACAGGGGCGACAAATTCAGCCTGGGCCCGGGCTACGGCTCCGCCATGTTCTACACCAGGCAGCCCCAGGAAAAGGGCGAATGGGAATGGGTGGAGAAAGGCTTGACAAAGCAGCCTTACGGACTCTACATCTTCGGACTTAACGACTCCATCAAGACGACGGAGTTCCTCGAGGAAAACCACAACGCTACCATCAAGGTCGAGGTCTACAATTACGAGAAAGGCGAGTACGAAGAGTTCCCGAAAACTTCCGTTTCTGAGAAAGACGTCAACGATCCCTATCAGATCACCGTTCCCAGGCATCTCCAGGCCAACAAGTCCGACGGTTTCTTCTGCGGCATGATAGGCCCCGAGCATGTTTCCAGCAAGGGCGGCATCAAGGTAAGGCTGACGCCTTCCGGTCTGCACGACGCGGACTGCTCCGGTTTCGCCTGGTTCGACTACGCTTATCTTACGCCCTGCTCCACCATGGGGCAGATCAACATCAACACGGCATCTCCGAGAGTGTTGGCCAGCCTGCCCGGCGTCAACGCAAAGCTGGCGGAAGACATTTACCGCGGCGTGGCCCAGAACGGCAAAGCTGAGCTCAAGCCCTACAAGAACATCACGGACATTCTCTCCGTCAGAGGCATGACGGTTGAGCGCTACAGCCATCTCTGCGCGCTCATAACGACCAGAAGCGACCAGTTCAGAGTCCGCATCCTGGCGGAATCTTTGAACGACGTCAACAGAGACGGCGAGTACGACGAGTCTAAGGGCGACTACGTTACGTCCTACACATCCCAGGACGTCATCGTGGACCGCCAGGCACTGATGGACGGCGAGATAGGCGAAAGCAGCTTCCGCTTCCTCTCCAAGCAGCAGTAAATTTTAAACAAGAAAGAGCCGGTTCGACCGGCCCTTTTTTTTACAGGGGGAAAAACCGATATGCGTCAATTATGCGACAACCTTCCGGACGTCAAGCTCGGCATAGTGGCCGTTTCCAGGGACTGCTTTCCCAAGAGCCTTTCCGAGAACAGGAGGAAAAAAGTAGTCGAAGCGTACACGGAAAGATTCGGCTACATCCATGAATGCCCGGTCGTGGTGGAAAACGAACTGGACGCCATGAAGGCGCTCGTGGACCTCACGGCGAACGGAGTCGAAGCGCTGGTCGTTTTTTTGGGCAACTTCGGTCCCGAAACTTCCGAGACGCTGCTCGTAAAATATTTCAAAGGCCCCGCCATGGTCATCGCGGCCGCGGAGGAAGCGCAGGACAAGCTTCTCGACGACCGCGGCGACGCCTACTGCGGATTATTGAACGCCAGCTACAATTTGAGGCTCAGGAACCTCAAGGCCTACATTCCCGAGCGTCCAGTGGGCACGGCGGAAGAATGCGCGAATTTGATCGGGGAGTTCAAGACCATCGCCGACGCCATAGTCGGATTGAAAAATCTGAAGATCATCTCCTTCGGTCCGAGGCCCCAGGATTTCCTGGCCTGCAACGCGCCCATAAAAAGACTCTACGATCTGGGCGTGGAAGTCGAGGAGAATTCCGAGCTGGATCTTTTCGAGGCCTTCAAGAAGCACGAGGGCGACAAGCGCATTCCCGAAGTCGTCGCTGACATGGCGAACGAACTGGGGAACGGCAACAAGAAGCCCGAGATCTTAAATAAGCTCGCGCAGTACGAGCTGACGCTCCTGGACTGGGTGGAAGGCCACAAGGGCATGCGCAAGTACGCCGTCATCGCGGGAAAGTGCTGGCCGGCCTTCCAGACGCAGTTCGGCTTCGTGACTTGCTACGTCAACAGTCGCATGGCTAGGCAGGGGATCCCCGTGGCCTGCGAAGTGGACATCTACGGCGCCCTGAGCGAATATTTGGGCATGGTCGTAAGCCGCGACATCGTCACGCTGCTTGACATCAACAACACCGTTCCCCAAGACCAGTACGAAGCGGCCATAAAAAACAAATATCCTTACGCTGGGAACGACGTCTTTATGGGCTTCCACTGCGGCAACACAGCCAGCAGCAAACTTTCCTTCTGCGAGATGAGAAACCAGAAGATCATGGCCAGGAGCCTGCCAGCGGAAGTCACCAACGGGACCTTGGAAGGCGACATCGCGCCCTCCAAGGTCACCATCTTCAGGCTGCAGAGCACCGCGGACTCCATCCTGAGAGCCTACGCGGCGGAAGGCGAAGTGTTGAACGTGCCCACCCATTCCTTCGGCTCCATCGGCGTCATCGCCGTGCCGGAAATGGCGCGCTTCTACCGCCACGTCCTCATCGAGAAAAATTTCCCGCACCACACCGCCGTCACTTTCTCTCACAACGGCAAAGCGCTTTACGAAGTCTTCAAGCTCTTGGGCCTGGCGACGGATGAGATCTACTTCAACCGCGCCAAAGGCGACAGGTATCCCACGGAGAATCCTTTCTAAATGTTCGTCGGCATCGATCTCGGAACTTCCGGAGTCAAGCTGCTTCTGCTTGACCAGGAGGGAAGAATACTCGGCACGCAAACCGAGGAATATCCGCTGTCCTTTCCCAAGCCCGGCTGGTCCGAGCAGGACCCGAACGCTTGGCTAACTCAAACGAAAGCGGGTCTAGCGAAACTTCTCTCCGAGCACGGCAACCCCGAAGTCGACGCTCTCGGCATCGGCGGGCAAATGCACGGGCTCGTCATCCTGGACGAACACGACGAAGTGATAAGGCCCGCCATTCTTTGGAACGACGGCCGCACCGTAAAAGAGACGGAATATCTCAACGAAACGATCGGCAAAGAGAAGCTCTCCTCTTATACCGGCAACATCGCCTTCGCGGGTTTCACCGCGCCGAAAATTCTTTGGATCAAGAATAACGAGCCGGAGAATTTCAAGAGAATAAAAAAGATAATGCTGCCTAAGGATTATCTTGTCTACAAGCTCACGGGCGCGTTCGTAACCGACTATTCCGACGCATCCGGCATGCTTTTGCTGGACGTCAAAAACAAGCGGTGGTCAGAGGAGATGCTCGATATCTGCGGCGTCAGATCGGAACAGCTGCCAACACTCCACGAAAGCTACGAGGCGGTGGGGAAAGTGACCGACGCGATCAAAGCAGAGCTAAACATAAACGGCGAAGCGCTCGTCGCCGCGGGCGCCGGCGACAACGCCGCGGCCGCTGTGGGAACCGGCGCTGTCGGACCTTCCAAATGCAACCTTTCTATTGGAACATCCGGCACCATTTTCATCACAAGCGATAAATTCCTGGTGGACCCAAAGAACAGTCTGCACACCTTCTGCCACGCGGACGGCGCCTTCCATCTGATGGGCTGCATGCTAAGCGCCGCCAGCTGCAACAAGTGGTTCATGGACGAGATACTGAGGGAAAAGGACTACGCCAAAGAACAGGCGGAAATAAAAACGCTGGGCGACAACAAGGTTTTCTTCCTGCCCTACCTTATGGGCGAGAGAAGCCCCCACAACGATCCCATTGTCAGAGCCATGTTCTACGGCATGAGCCTCGACACCAAGAGAAGCCAGATGTACCAGAGCGTTCTGGAGGGCGTAGCCTACGGTCTCAGGGACTCCCTGGAAGTGGCCAGGGGCATGGGCCTCGAAATTAATTCCGCCACCCTTTGCGGCGGCGGCGCCAAAAGCCCGCTGTGGCGCGCGATCCTATCAAACGTCCTGAAACTGGAACTCAAGATCCCTGTGAACGAGGAAGGCCCAGCTTTGGGCGGCGCCATCCTCGCGGCCGTCGCCGCCGGACATTTCAAGGATCTTTCCGCTGCGGCGGTAAAGATCGTCAAAATAAAAGAGACCCTCGAACCTCGAGGGGAGCTTATGGAAAAGTACGACGAAGGCTATGCCTTCTTCCGCAAGCTCTATCCCGCGGTCAAGGGTCTCAATTATTAAAAAGAACGGAAATTATCTGGTGGCTTCGAAAGAAGCTTCCTGTTTGCGGCCGTCGTCCAGATAGACGCCCTTTATGCCGCTGGGGGTAATAGTTCCCTTGATGACGTCGGGAGTGCTCTCTCCGGGCTCGCTGGCGGTGAAATTGGTGCCGTTCACGGTGCCCTGGTAGAAGTCGGTGTCGCTGTCGCCGTCGTATTCGGTCTTGATGAGCGTGAAGGAGGCCTGGCCGTTCTGGGCGATAGAGACTTTCACGGTCAGCTTGTCCACGTCGCCGTCGTCGTCAATGTATTTGCCGGTGTAGGTGTAGTCTCCGCTCTGCAAAGCCGCGGCGACCTTCTGCAGGACCTGGGAGAAGGAGGCGTTGGGGTCGCTGATGGCTTCCTTGATGGCTTCGCCTTTGGTGACGACGTTCTGCAGCGTCGAGGGGGAACCCTGGAGCTTGCCGCTGAAGGTCGCTTCCTTGAAGAAGCCGTCGTCGTATTTGGCGCCCTGGAGGTTGCCGTTCACGACGGTGCCTTTGATGCTGTCGGGGGTCAGCTCGATGCCGTGGTGGAATTCCTTGGCGGAGAACGAGCCGTTCTTCAGGGTGCCTTCGTAGAGGCTGGAATCGGTGTCGCCGTCAGCTTCCGTCTTGAGGAGCGTGAAGCGGGCGGCGCCGGTCTCCTTGTTGGTGAAGTCGACGGTCAGCGTCAGGCTTTTGACTTCGCCGTCGTCGTCGATGTACTGGCCTTTGTAGACCTGCTGTTCGACGGAAGCGGCCTGAACTGTCGTCTCAGGCTGAGTCTGCTGAACCTGCTGAGTCTGCTGAGCCTGGACGGGCTGGACTTCGTTCGCCGGGGCGGCCGGGGCAGCCGGGGTGGCGGGAGCGGCCGGGGGTTCCGGTCTCCTGTGTCCGCCTTCGCCGGTCCTGATCCAGGCCAGGGTGTTCTCGTCCTTGTCGACGATGGAGGCTCTGAAATTGTCTTTGCCGATTTTTCCTACGAGCGCGGTCTTGCCGTCTTTGTCCTGGGCGATGAAGCTGCCGAAAGAGACCTGGCCTTTGAAGGAGTAGGTCTGGGGCTCGGCTTCCGCGGTCACGACCTGGAAGGTGCTGCCGTCGCTTCCGGGAATGACGGTGACGACGCAGGCAACTTCTTCCTGCCGGTTTTTGGAGAATTTGCCTTTGAAGGTCTGGATATCGTCAGCTATGGCAAGGCCGACGCTGAAGAGGATGAGTAAGGATAGGATCTTTTTCATGGTTAAACTCCCTGTTTAAGTGAAATCAAGCATTTGCCCAATTATAACAAAAAAAAGACGCGCAAGATACGCGTCTTTTTTTGTTTGTTGCCAATTTTGGGCTTCTGGAGCGGGCGATGGGGATCGAACCCACGACGTTCAGCTTGGGAAGCTGACATTCTACCGCTGAATTACGCCCGCGGAAGTAATAAGATTACTTGCCCTGAACAGCGTTGATGACGTTGTCGAGTTTCTGGCCGGGGGTCTTTTCCTTTTTGCAGGCAGTGAAGGCCAAGAGGCAAACGAGGACGAGTAACAGATATCTCATGGTGATCTCCTTTTATTGGTTAAAAGATGGTGGAAATACAACCCCTATTCTACATCTTTCGCTTTTCCCAGTCAAGCGTGCCTTTTGCTAAAATAAATAATAAATCAACAGAAATAAGGAGAAACTATATGAGAAAGGCCGTCTTTTTAGCCTGCCTTGCGTCCGCTTTGCTTCTGAGCGGCTGCTCAGTCTTCAATTCCATCAACACCGTGAAAGAGTGCAATTACACTTTCGCCGGGCTGGACGGCTTCAGCTACGCCGGCGTGAAGCTTGACAAGCTCAAGAGCCCGACGTCTTTGACCTTGACCGACTCCATAAATATCCTGACGGCCCTCCGGGACAAGAACACGAAGCTCACCTTCAACACGCTCGTCGACATCGAGAACCCGCATTCCGGCACGGCCAGCGTGGAAAAGATGGACTGGATCCTTTTCCTGGACGATGTGGAGATGCTGAGCGGGATCAACAACGACACCATAAAAGTCGAGCCGAACGCGACCAGCAGGGCGACCATCCAGGCCAACGTAGACCCGACGAAGGTCTTGAACGGCAATTCGCTCGAGAACCTCTGGACGCTTTACTGCAAACTGTCCGGCCGGGACACCTCGAAGAGCTCGAAGGTGACGCTTAAGCTGAAGCCTACGGTGGGAGGCTATACCTTGAAAGATTATCTGACGCTGGATAAGACGCTCTAACCTTGTCCTTCCGGTTCGGAATAGTGTATAATCAAATATCTTTGTAAATAATCATAAGGCAATAAAAATGAAGGATTCTGAACAGGTGATCGGTGTCTGCGGCGCCGCTTGGGGCGACGAAGGCAAAGGAAAATTCACGGACGAATTCGCCGGGTCAAGCGACATCGTCGTAAGAGCGCAGGGCGGCTGCAACGCCGGGCATACGGTCGTCTTCGACGGCAAGAAGCTTAAGCTTTCCAACGTGCCAAGCGGCATCGCCAATCCCGGGACGATCAACATAATCGGAAACGGCATGGTGCTGGACCCCCAGGTCTTGATCGAAAGGGAGATGAAGGACCTGGCGAAAGTCAGCATCAACTGCGAGAACCTTCTCATCAGCGGCGACGTGAACCTCATCATGCCCTGGCACCGCATATTGGACAGGGCCCAGGAAGTGGCGCTGGGCAAGAACAAGATCGGCACGACCGCCCGCGGCATCGGCCCGGCCTACATGGACAAGATCGCCCGCAGCGGCATCCGTCTGAACGACCTGGAGGACAGGGAGTTCTTCGCGGAGAAAGTCAAAAAGCACTGTGAGCAGAAGGAGAAATACGTCTTTAACGTCTGCGGCGCCACAAAAGAACAATTCATAGAGTGGATGAAGCTGCCCGACCAGAGGGGAGGCGAATGGCTGACTTCTGACGGTCATTTCGACGCCGAGGCCATCATCAAGTCTTACCTGGAATGGGGGAAAGTGCTTCTGCCGCGCTGCGTGGACGTCAGAGTCTATCTGAGGGAAGCCTACAAGGCCGGCAAGAAGATCCTTCTGGAAGGCGCGCAGGGGCTTTTGCTCGACATTGACCACGGGACCTTCCCGTTCGTGACTTCTTCCAACTGCTGCGCCGGCGGCTTCCTTACCGGAACCGGCCTTCCGCCGCACTGCATAGACAGGATCTACAGCGTCATGTCCGCTTACATGACCAGAGTGGGCGCCGGCCCCTTCCCGACGGAACTGGGAACGGAAGAGCAGATCTCTGTGGAGAGCGCCGACAAGCGCATGAGCTACGAGGAATGCGCTGAATTGGCCAAGACCGCCAACGACGACTACACCTTTGGCAAGATACTGCGCCACATCGCCGGCGAATTCGGAACGGTGACGGGCCGCCCGAGAAGGACGGGCTGGTTCGACGCAGTGGCCTGCCGTCTGGCCGTGACGGTCAACGGACCGGACATCATTCTTTCCAAGCTCGACATCCTTGACGTTATGCCGAAGCTGAGGATCTGCACGGCCTACCGCTACACCGGACCGGCGACGCGTTTCAACGGCAAAGCGCTCAAAGAGGGCGACGAGCTGACGGAGTTCCCGACGGACGCCAGGATCCTGAAATACTGCGTGCCGGCTCGCTACGCCGAATTCAAAGGCTGGCAGGAAGACATTACCAACTGCACCTGCTACGAGGAACTGCCGGAACTGACCAAGGAATACCTGAAGGGCCTGGAGAAAGAGACGGGCTGCGTTATCAGGAAAGTTTCCGTCGGCGCCAGCAGGGAGAAAACTTTTTTCGTGAAATAAAATGAAGCTTGCAAGCACAACAGATCTTCTTATCCCGGATTCCGGAGACCTTGAGCTCGCGGTGCACAAGGCCTGCGAGAGGGGGCTTGACGGAATGGCGATCTCCGTCACGCCGGCTTCGTTTTTCAATATGGAAAACCTGAAGCCGGGGAGCAGCCTGCCTTTTCTGCAGCACGCCAGGCACCACAAGCTCCAGATCATGTGCCTCTACGGCCTGACGCTGTTCGGAAAGGAACCGGAAGCGGAGAAGAACTGTCTGAAAAAAGCGATCTGCTTTTCGCACGCGGTCGGGTCCGAGCTCGTTTCCTTGAGAATCGGGGTCAAGCCCGGCGAAGCGCCGATGGAAGTGATAAAAGAGATCATTTCCGACGCGGCGGATTTCGCGGAGGATCTGGATGTCTGTCTTGGCATAGAGCCCGTTAAAGACACGGCAATAGACAGCTTGAGCGCCGCTTTGGATCTCATCGATTCCGTAGACAGCACGCACCTTGGACTCGTTTATGATCCGGCGCTGCACAGTTTCAGCGACGAGAAGATGCCCATGAACGCGGCGGAAGTCATAAAGAGCTATCTCTTAATGATCGTTCTGTCGCCGAGCGACGAAAGGAACGTCGAGGAGACGCACAAGGCGCTCCTGCTCCTTCACAAGGCGGGCTTCGAGGACTACGTTCTCGTAAACGCGGAAGGGCACATGGCGCACCACATGAGCGAAGCCGTGGATGAGTTCGCGGGCTTGAAAGCCTACCTAACCGAGATAGGGAAGGAGGACCGCTTCTCTTCATGCTGACGCTGATCATAGTAATGCTTTTGCTTTTGGGCGGTCTTTGGGCCTTCGGTCCCGGGATCTTGTGTTACTTTAAGATCACGCGCCAAGCCGGCAGGAAATCTTTCTCCAGTCTGCCGGGCGATTTCGGGTACGCTTACAGCGACCTGAGGATAAAGGGCGAGAACGGAGTGGAGCTGGCCTGCTGGTACATTCCCTCAAGGTCGAAGAAGGGCGTGCTCATCGCGAGCCACAATCTGGGCGGCAACAAGAGCAGCGCCTTCACGTACCTGAGGCCCTATGTCGAGGAGGGCTATTCGCTTCTGATGTACGATTTCAGAGGGCACGGCGGCAGCGACAAGGCGGCCTGCACCCTGGGGTATCTGGAAACGAAAGATCTTTTGATAATCACCGACTACGTCAAATCGCAGCTGGCGGAAGGCAGCCCGATCTTTTACTGGGGCTTTTCCCTGGGGGCGACCATCTCGCTTCTGGCGGCCGCCAGGGGCGGCTGCGTGAAGGCGGTCATCGCGCACAGCCCCTTCGTCAGCTTAAACCAGGTGCTGAGGCATTACGCCAAGGCCTTCTATCACGTGCCGAGCAGGACGAGCACTTTCGTTACGCTCTACCTGATGAAGCGCTTTCAGGGCGTGCTGGCGGAAGACGTTGACGTAGCAAGAGCGGCCAGGCATCTTAGCGACATGCCGATCCTTCTGATCGGCGGCGCCAGAGACCGCCAGGTCCCGGAGGAATGGCTGATGCGCTTGGCGGCGCTTCTGCCGAAAGCGGAGCTTCTCTTAGGCCCTTACGGCCACTGGGAGCTTCCCTTTACCGAAGTATACAATGTGTCGTCGCGACCGGACATCGAGCGCGGCATCGCTTTTTTAAAGGAACATACATGTTGATGCGTTTGCAAAAATATCTTTCCGAAAGAGGGATCTGTTCGCGCCGCAGGGCCGAAGAGCACATCCTCGCCGGGAAGATCAGAGTCAACGGCGAGACCGTAACGGTCCTGGGCACTAAAGTCGACCCGGACAGGGACCTCGTCGAGTACGACTCCGAAGTGGTCGAAACGCCGCAGAAGCTGCGTTACATAATTCTGAACAAGCCCTACGGCATTGTGACAAGCTGCCTGCAGAAAGGGGAAACGACCGTAAAGGATCTTGTGGAATGTGAGGAAAGGCTTTTCCCGGTCGGCAGGCTCGACAAAGATTCCACCGGCCTCGTGCTTATGACCAACGACGGAACGCTGGCCTACCGTCTGATGCACCCGAAATTCCTGCATGAAAAGGAATATGTGGTGGACACGGAAGATCCGGTGACGGAAGGTATGCTGGAAAAACTAGCGCACGGCGTGAAGCTGGAAGGCGTCCAGACGGCGCCCTGCAAAATAAAGAAAGTCGGGCCCAGGCGTTTCAGGATTATCCTGAGGGAAGGCCGCAACCGCCAGATCCGCAAAATGGTCAAGAAAGTCGGAACGGAAGTTACGAAGCTCGACCGCATAAGAATAGAGAACGTCCGCTTAGGCTCGCTGCCTGTCGGCGCCTGGCGGGAACTGAATTTCGAAGAGGAATACGAACTTTTCCAGCGCGCCGGGCTCGTCCGTCACGCGGAGGCTTTGAGATCGGCGAACCGAAAAAGCCCGAGGAAGGAGCCGCAGATCGTTTTGAGCGCCTTCGCCAAGAAGGAAAAGCCGAAGGCTGCTAAAGAAGAACCAAAAGAAGACTATTCCTCCGAGATGTTCGAAGAGGGAGAGGAAAAAGTCTCCTTCTTCCCCGGAACGGAAGGAGAAGAGAAGAACTACCGCGGAGCCTTCGCGAACCGCCGGAAGAAAGGCGAGCGCCGCACCGTGAGGAAAGAGGAACTGGAATCCGAAGTGGCAGTGCTTCCCAAAGAGAAAGAGGAAGACGGCGAAGAGAAACGCTTCGAAAGGAAGCCAGGCTTCAAGCGTCCTGCCAGGGCCAGGAACGCCTTGACAGGCAGGGCGTACCCGAAAAAGAAAGAGTACGGCGGCTACGAAGAGCGTTACGGCATGGGCAAACCGGCCAGGGACATCAGAGGCAGGAAAGGCGAGAGCGGCGGCAAAAGATCCTTCCGCCCGGAAAGGAAAACGTCCTTTTCCAAAGGCAGATCAGGTTTCACAGGAAAAAAGAGAGGTAGAAAATGAAAAGCCCTTATTTCCTCTACGAGCGCTATCCCGCGCTTACTTGCTGCAAAGAAGACATAGAGAAAGCCGCGCAGGCTTTGAAGGAAACTTTTAAAAGCGGCGGGACGATCTATTGCTGCGGCAACGGCGGCAGCGCCGCGGACTGCGAGCACATCGTCGGCGAACTGATGAAGGGCTTCCTTAAAAAACGCCCGCTGTCGGGCGAGGAAAAGGAACGCCTCTCCGCTTACGGAGAAAGGGGCGATTACCTCGCCTGCAATCTGCAGAGCGCTATCCCGGCCGTCTCGCTTGTCAATTCCGTAGGCTTGGGCACGGCTTTCGCCAACGACGTGGCGCCGGAACTGATCTTCGCCCAGCAGATCTACGGCCTGGGGAAGGCGGGCGACGCCATGATCGCCATCAGCACTTCCGGCAACTCCAAGAACGTGATCTACGCGATTATGGCCGCCAAGGCCAAAGGCGTCAAGGTAATCGGCTTGACCGGCAAGAGCGGGGGAGAGATGGCTTCCCTTTGCGACATCGTCGTGAAGGCGCCGTCCGATTCCACCCCTGAGATCCAGGAATACCACCTGCCGATCTACCACTACCTCTGCCAGCTCGTGGAAAAGGAAAATTTCGCGGAATAGAGAATGGGAACGCTTTCCTACAACCTTAAGATGCTCTGGCGCCTTTTCGGCAAACGCAATCCGGAGTTCCACCGTCAGGTCAACGAACTGGCTGAGTGGCGCGACCTGGATCCGGAGACCAGGCATGTGGAGCAGATCTCAAAGCTGGCCCACACTCTTATGGTTGCCAAGAAAAGCGTCTATTACCGCGACATGCTCTCGAATTTCAAGGGCAGGCAGAACGCCATCGATTTTTTGAAGACTCTGCCTTACCTGGAAAAGGAAGCTTTGCGGGCGCGCCCGGAACTTTTCCTGACCGGGGAAAAAATGACAGTGGCCGCCCACACGAGCGGCACGACGGGAACGCCCCTGCAGCTGAGGCGCAGCCTGCGCTCCATAGCCAGGGAGGAGGCCGGCTTCTTCAGCTGGTACTGCCAGGCTGGCTGGCGCCCGGGCTGGCCGATGATCGTATTAAGAGGGGATCTGGTGGTTCCTCAGGAGCGCGAGACTCCGCCCTTCGGCGTGCACGATTTCATCGGCCGCAGATGGGTGCTTTCCAGTTACCATATGTCGGACGCCACGCTTCCCTGGTACATCGACACGATCCGTTCCTCCGGCAGCATCTTCATGAGCGCTTACCCGAGCTCTGCCTACATTTTGGCGGAATACATCTGGCGCAAGGGATTGAGGCCTTTCGGCATGAAAGCGGTCTTTTTGGCCTCCGAAACGGTGAGTCAGGAACAGATCGACCTGATCAGCGAATTCATAGGGCCGGTGCACGTGCAGTACGGCATGGCGGAGAGAGTCTGCTGGATGACGACCTGCCAGGCTGGCTGCTACCATGAGGACACGAGCTACGGCTTCACGGAATACGCGCCCCTGGGCGACGACCGCTACGAGATAGTTGCCACAAGCTTCATAAACGACGCCCAGCCGCTCATCCGCTACCAGACGGGCGACATCGCCATCGGCCCCTTCGGCTGGAAAGACCGCTGCGAATGCGGAGCCATGGGACCAGGCTGCCGCCAGATCATAGGACGCGAGGACGACCTCTTCCATCTGCCGGACGGAAGGAAGATCGGCCGTTTGGACCATGTCTTCAAAGCGGTGCCGCACATCGTGGCGGCCCAGATCATCCAGCACGATCTTTATCACACCGAGATCGTGATCGTCCCGGATGTCCATTACGAACAGTCTTACGAAAAGATCATACGCGCGAAATTTACGGAAAGGACTTCCGCCGACATAGCCATACAGTTCACCTACCGGTCGTTTCTGCCCCGCACAGCCAGGGGAAAATTCCGGGCGGTGGTCTCCAAAATAGCAAAGGAAAATCATGGATAGGAAAAAACTCTCCTGGTATCTCGACCGTCTTTCGAAAATGTCTTTGAAAGAAACGTTCTGGCGGCTGGACATTCTTGTCAACCAGCCCGACCTCTCGAAAACGCGGGAGATACCGCTTTCTGTTGCCAGCGAAGAAATGAAGAAAAACGCGCCGGAAATCGGTGCGAAGCCCAAGGTTTCCTCTAAGATCAGGGAGGAAGCAGTTTCCAGGGGAGAAGCGGCGCTAAGGCATGAATTCGAGTTTTTCGGCGAGAAGATGACGCTCACCACTCCCTTTTTCTGGCTGAGGGATCCATTGACGGGCAAGCAGTCCCCCAGGAAAGATTTTCTGGAGATGAACTACCGCGAGCTCGGAGACGAGCTCTCCATAATGCGCATTTGGTTTTTGAACCGCCACTATCACCTTATTGACCTGGCGAAAGCCTACGCGGTGACGGAAGACGAAAAATACGCCGAAGAGATAATCTCGCAGTTTAACAGCTTCATGAAGGAGTGCGCTTATCCCTTCGGGCTTCCCTGGACGACCGCGATGGAAGTCGCTATGCGTCTTCTCGTCTGGTGTCATGTTTACCGCCTCATGGCTTTCAAGCTGCCAAGCTGCTTTACGGAAGCTTTCGCGCTTTCTTTCCTGACGGTCGTCAAGCAGCATTACGAGCACGTGAAGTTCAACCGCTCGCGCTTTTCCAGCGCCAACAACCACGCGCTGGCCGAGCTTACAGCGCTGCTCACCGCCCAAAAGACTTTCCCCACATTGTTCGCCAACGAAAAAGAGAACTGGGAGGATGAGCTCGCGAAAGAGGCGGAGACGCAGTTCTCGAAGAGGGGCGTTAATCTTGAGGCAGCCTATTCCTACCACGCCTTCTCGCTTGAGCTGCTCTGCGCCGCAGCCTGCGTTTCCCCGGAGTTTTTGGCTAAAGTCAAAGGCACGCTGAACGCGGCCGGCCTCTTTATGGCCAGGGCGAACGGCATGATGAAGCTCTGCGGCGAGTACGGCGACAGCGATGAGGCGGCGGCCACGGGATTGATAGTAAGGGACGGCTCGTATTATGAGAACGTGACAAAACTGGCGCTGGCGCTTTCAGCTGATTCCGCTTCCGAAAGCGAAGAGATCGAGGAAGACTACCAGTGGTATGTCATGAAAAAAGCCCCGGAAGTTCAGACGGAGGACCGCGTCCATTACAGCAAGGATGCCGGCATGTTCTGGAAGGGCAAGACAAGCGACGGCGCGGAAGTGGAAATCTTCTTCATCACCGCTCCTCTGGGCTACGGTCCTCTGGCCGCCCACGGTCACGCCGACGCGCTCTCCTTCACCATGAGCGTGAACGGTGTTCCGGTCTTCATAGACCCCGGCACGGGCAACTATCATCAGAACAGAAAATGGCGGGAATATTTCCGCTCGACCGCGGCCCACAACACCATGACGGCTGAAAACGAGAGCCAGAGCAAAAGTCTTGGGCCCTTCATGTGGAAGAACAATTACCGCGTGGAAATTGAGAGCGACAAGATGACGGAAACTGGCTTCGATCTTTCCGCCCGCCACTACGGTTACAAGAGGCGCTTCGGCCTTACTCACAGAAGAACGCTGGTTTTCGAGACGGAAGAGGGAAAACTGACTCTGAAAGACGAGACCTTAGGCTGCGACGGCGTGACCGCCAGGCAGTATTTCCATCTTTCACCGCAGTGCGAAGCGGTCCAGAAGAGCGCCAAGGAATTTGTAATAAAGGGCCCGACTTTCGAGATAAGCGTGGAATTCTTCGACGTGCGTTCCGTCAGGCTCATAATGGGGGACGAAAACATGCCCCTGGGCTTTTATTCCACGCATCTTGGCAAACGCGAGCCTTGCAGCGTCATCGCGACAGAGACGAACTGCATCGGCCAGGACTCTTTGATAAGCGGCTTTAAGATAAAGAATCTGAAATGACAAGACAGCACGTCGTCATAGTGGTCGAAAACCTGCCGGTCCCCAGAGACCACAGGGTCTGGCTCATAGCCTCTTCTCTGAAAAACAAGGGCTATAAAGTCACCGTCGTTTCGCCCGCCGACGAAAGGGCGCCCAAGGGCGTCTACCGCAAAGACGGCGTTCTGATGATAAGGCACAAGCTTTACCAGGCCAAAAGCTGGCTCGGCTACGCCTGGGAATACGCCGAGGCGCTCCTCAAGGAACGGGCGATACTAAAAAAAGTTTACGCCAAAAAGCCTTTCCAGATCATTCACGTCTGCGACCCGCCGGACCTTCTCTACCTTCTGGCCAAGCCTTATCAGAAGAAAGGCGTGAAGCTCGTTTTCGACCATCACGATCTTTCCCCGGAACTTATACTGGCCAAAAGGAACGCTGCTTCTTATGATGAGCTCGGGTTCCTTTTCAAGATAGCGTACAAGCTGCTTCTCCGCTTCGAAAGAAAGTCCGTCGAAAGCGCGGACGTCGTTCTCGCCACGAACGCGTCTTACCAAAGCATAGAATTAGAAAGGGACGGCCTCGCTTTGGAAAAAAGTTTCGTCGTGCGCTCCGGACTGAAAAGGGAAGAGCTTATCGAGAACAGGGAAGCGACCGCTTCGAATGTTCTGAGGCTTGTTTACATCGGAGTGATGGCGCGTCAGGACGGCGTCGACATTCTTTTGAAAGCGCTGGCGGTCATGAAAGAAAAACAATTGAAGGTCTCGCTTAAACTTTTGGGCGACGGCCCGGAATTCGAGAATCTGAAAGCGCTGGCGAAAAAACTCGACATAGAAAAGGAAACGGAATTCCTAGGGTTCGTTCAGAAAGATAAAGCGAAAGAAATACTGTTGGCGAGCGACATCGGCGTCACCCCCGATCCCAAGACTCCGATGAACGACAACTCCACGATGCTGAAGACTCTCGATTACATGGCGGCCGGACTGCCGCAGGTGCTCTTCGATCTGAAAGAACACCGCGCCACCTGCAAAGACGCCGCGTATTACGTCGAGCCGAGCAGTCCCGAAGCGCTGGCGGAAGGAATAATTACGCTTTGCGATTCTCCCGAACTTAGAGACGCTTTAAGCCAAAGATCTTTGGCCAGAAGTCGGGAATTGGCCTGGGAAGGGGACGGGGAGCCCCGTCTGCTGGAAGCCTATTCAAAGGCTTAACATTCACCCTTTAAAATATTTATACCACAAAACACCGGGTCTATTGTTTGCCATAAAATAGTTGACTTGTAAATTGTTTACCAGTTTATGATATAATGGTGGTGAACAAAATGAAAACGTCTAAAACCCAAAAGGAGGATGTTATGAAAAAAAGTCAAATGATCGTTATCGCTTCCGCTCTCATAGCGTTTGTCGCGCTGACTTTCTTCACCTACAACGTGATCAAAGCGCTGTCTTCCGTCAGCCCTGATCCGCACTACGGCATCAAGTACACGAAGTTCAACGCCGACAATCAAGTCTCCGGCGCCTTCGCGCTGAACTACATCATCAGCAAGTCCAATTGAATTGCCGAACCTAATCTATATATATAAGGAGGTAACTATGAAAAAGATCTTTTCCATTTTTCTGCTCTCTTTCGTTTTCACCCTTTCCTCTTTTGCCAGGCACGCTCCCAAGAGCGACAAAGGGATCTTCCTTTCTCCCGGCCAGCATTTCGACTATGTGATGTACGGCTATGTCTGGGACTCCGAATCGAACACCTATGACGTCGTTTTCGCCCCCGGCTTCAAAGGCGGCGCCGATCTTCTCAAGGCGGCGTCCTCCCACGCCTGCACGAATTACCTTAAGAGGTACATCAGTTCGGAATGGTATTCCAACTGCTTTGCCATGGTCCCGGATTCCTGCCGCTTCGCCAACAACACAATAACCAATTACGCCCTCGTTTACTTTCCCACCAAAGCCAGGGAAAATCTCTGGGGCGCCGGCAATACGGTAAAGGACAGTTTCGTGACGGCCGGCGAATTCATTTTCGACGACATGCCGGAAGCCTATTCCGACTGCGGCCGCTTCGTCAGCGATAACCTCGGCAAGTCATTGGGCGGCTGGCTTACTCCGCCCTTGGCCGGGCTCGGCATCCTTGGCGCTTCCGTTTGGTACCCCTTGTGCGGAGTCGGCAGCGTGACAGTCGGCGGCTTGGGCGGACTTTTCCAGACCATGCTGGCCGGGGGCTGCGTAGGCTGCATAGGCGGCAGTTTTCTGACAGCCGGCGGAGCGGTCGGCGGCAGCGTTCCCGCGGCCTGCCTGCACGCCTCGCTCACTCCCGGAGCCGGAGCGCTCTGGGACGGCGGCGTTGGAACCATCGGGTCGACGGTCCTGGAAGCCTGGAATCTGGCCGTCGTGACGCCCTGCTCATTCCTGGAGCCCCGGCCCAAAGGCAAGCATGACACGGCGCTGATGAATTTTTACCCCGCCTACCGAAATCATCCGGACGATCCCGCCAAAGACATCAGAAAAAAGTAGTTTAGAGTTTTACTAAAAGCGAAAGGGAAGCCTATATCCCTAAGCATTCCTCACGGAGGACGCAGATCAAGGCAAGGCTAGCGTAGTCCGTGAGCGAGGGATATAGGCTTCCCTTTGCTGTATGTCAAAGTTATCCACAACCTCCCAAAGGCTTTTTCTCTTGCGTAAATCGTTTAAGCAAAGCAGCTTAAACTTTGACAACATGGACCCGCCGCAGTCGCATTGTTTTATACCCTTGCTTTTGATAAAATGTACACGATGGACACATAGCCGTTATAAGTGACGGCCGTGCCGTCCTGTCGAACACAGAAACCAATTTTTTTATTAACGGGATTATTCCAAAAAGTAATTCCAAACCTTTAACCAAAATAAAGAGGAAAGCATGAAAAAATTCCTTTGTCTGGCGCTAATGCTTGCGTTAGCGTCCTACGTGTGGGCCGACGCTCCGGCGAACGACAACGTCGCTGACGCCGCCGCTTACACGATCGGAACGGCTGTTACCGGCACCACGGTTGAGGCTACGCTCGAAGCGGGCGAAGCTGAAAAGATCGGTGAAACCTGGGTCAACTCCGTTTGGTACAAATTCAACCTCGGCACGTCTTTCCAGCAGAAAGTCACGATCGACGTCAAAGCCACCGAAGGCAGCTCTCAGGACACCTGTCTTGTGATCGGCACCGGCACGAGCCTTGACGACATGGAGATCATCGTCGCCCAGGACACCAGCGTTGACGAGCACTATGCCGCCACCTTAGACGGTGACAAGGACTACTTCATCGGCGTCTACGGCTGGAATGCCGACGCTTGCGGCGAGTTCTCCCTCACCAGTTCCAGCGTCCCCATCAAGAGCTGGTACGCCGCCCCCGGCGCCACCGGTTCCGGCGACACCCCCGAAGATCCCTGCGATCTGAAGACCGCTTTCGCCAACGTGGCCGGCGGCAATGCCGTTTACATGGCGCCGGGCACCTACGTCCTTTCCGAAGTTGGCGAAGCCGCCAACGTCCGCTGGACCGACGGTACCTTCCTGCTCCTCCAGACCGCTGGCGTCTCCGTCATCGGCGCTGGCAGCGACCAGACCATCATTCTGTGCGACCAGACGAATGACGTCGGCGTGGCCATCATGGCTGCTGACATCACCTTCAAGGGCATCCAGATCCAGCATCCGATGGACATCAAGGGCAACGACTCCTGGGGCGGCGCTTTCTACGGCCTCACGGCTGCTCTGACCACCGTTGACGCGACCGGCCTCCACCTGGAAGACGTTTACGTTTACGTCGGCAGCGAAGGCGGCGTCACTGACCCCGACAGCGGCTACCTCATTCGTCCCGCCTGCATCCAGACCAAGTGCGACAGCACGGTCACTGTGGAAGACTGCGCGTTCATCTCTTACGGCCTTCTGACCGCCTGCCAGATCAAGCCCTTCACTTGGGACGCTGCCGCGGAAGGCGACAAGACCGTGCACTTCAACTTCAGCCGCTGCACCTTCAGGAGCAACTACGACGTTATCCATGAAGCGAAGCCTGATCAGATCGACCACAACAGCGCCATTTTCGGCAACGTTTGGTACAGCAACATCGACACTGAAGTCAATGTTGAAAACTGCATCTTCCTGAACACCAAGTACCCCGTTGGCGAACAGGCCAACGACGACGAAAGACAGTGGAGATTCACTGTCAAGAGATGCTTCATGCCCAGTGCTGATCTTGAAAGACAGACCCGCGCCGCCGTCAACTACGTCGAGTGCGACACTGTGATGGATCCTCAGGTCGAGACCACCGGCTGGACCAGCTCCCTGGTCAAGGCCGGCAAAGGCTGCGTCATCCCGCAGGACGTCTACGCCACCGTCGTTGATGAAGACTTCTCCTCTTATCCGGAAGGCGACATCAAGGGTCAGTACGGCTGGTCCGACGGCTACGGCAGCGACTACACCATTCAGGCTGTCAAAGACGGTGACAACACCTACGTCGAGATCCACTCCGCCGGCCTCACCGGCACCCACTACAATTTCGACAACCCCATCGCCACCGGTTGGGCCGAAGGCTCAGGCAACCCCTACCGCGCCTGGAAGTATTCTGCCAGGATGAAATTCACGGAAGTCGGCGGCGGCAACCCCTGGATCGGCTTCTGGGATCCGCAGTGCGTGGAAAGCCAGTTCGTCAAAGACGCTTCCGGCACCTTCCTGCAGTTCCGTCCGGATGGCGGCTACACTGATTCTCAGCTCCGCATCCCCATCGGCGAATGGGTCGACTTCAGCATGACCGTCAGCGCCAACGCGGTCAACAAGAAACACAACGTTCTTTCCATCAGCGTCGACGGCGTTGAGGAAGAGATCAACTTCCCCGCCGGCCAGGAAAACGACACGGATATCTTCAAGACCTTCCGTTACTTCTTCTGGAGCGACGGCACCACGCTGCAGCTTGACTCCATCAAGCTGGAATACCTCTGCGACGGCCCGGCCAACGACTATCTCTCCCGCGCCACGACCGTCTCTATCGGCGAAACCGTCTACGGCAACAACAAGTATGCCCGCGTGGAATCCGGCGAAAGCACGGATCAGATCAACTCCATTTGGTACACCTTCGAGGCCACTGAAAACGGCGGCGTCGCGCTCAGCACCGAAGGCACTTGGGACGAGTTCAGCAACGACACCAAGATCGCCGTCTACTCCTCCATGGTCTCCAATCCGGCCTTCGAGGACCTGGATGAAGTCGTTCCTCTGACCGACGGCGGCAGAGACGAATCCTGCAAGTTCCAGACGGAAGAAGGCAAGTACTATTTCGTAATGGTCGGCTCCTTCATCAAGAACGAAGCTCAGGCTGGCGGCATCAAGCTGACCACCGAAGACGTCTACATTGGCGACCTCTACGTCGCTCCGGGCGCCACCGGCACTGGTCATTCCGCGGAAGACCCCATGGGCAGCATCTCTGCCGCTATGGAGCAAGTCTCTCCGGGCTTCGCAGTCAAGCTTGCTGCCGGCGAATACTCTATCGCCGACAACTACAACCAGACCGATGTCTGGGGCGCCGGCATGACCGTTCTGTGCTTCCAGGCTGAGAACGTCACCCTGCAGGGCGCTGGCCCTGACAAGACCACCATCGTGGTTCCCGCCGGCTACGTCGGCATCCGCATGGAACGCAAGGGCGCCAGTGTCCGCGACCTGACCGTCAAGGCCTATCGCACCGACAACATGGTCTACCACTACAACTGGCATATGCAGGGCGCCATCTGCGCTTGCAACCAGCCCGACATGGTCGTCAGCAACGTCGCCATCTACTCCGAACAGAAGACCGGTGAGATCCGTCCGTTCGCCACTTACAGCACGACGAACCTCAAGGTCTACAGACTGGCTGTCGAAGCTCCTCAGTGCGCCAGCCCTGTCTTCTTCGACAAGGTCCTCAACGTCTCTGTCGATAACATCACCGTTTCCGGCTGCAACGAAGCGAACAACCCCGCCATCTACGTCGGCAACTGGCCGTGGGGCGTCAACGAAGGCCTGACCTTCAGGAACGTCCTGCTTGCCAACACCTACATGCCGTTCACGGTTGAAGTTGATGATGAAGTCTTCATCTATGACTCCATCTACTACAACTGCCCGAACGAAAGCAGCTTCAACGAAGACGCTGACGTCGTCGAAGAAGGCTGCACGTATTATCAGGAAGGCGACCATGATCCTTGCTTCGAAACGCTTGACGGCTTCATTCTGACCGCCACCAAGTCCACCTACAAGAAAGTCGGCTGGCACACCGTTGCCGGTCCCGACAACGACAATTTGGCTGACGCCATCGAAGCCTTTGAAGGCGACACTCTTGGCGACAATACGCTCGCCACTGTGGAAGAAGGCGAGAACGAAGCTCACAAAGCCTCCGTTTGGTACGTCTTCACCCCGTCCGAGGACGGCATCTATCAGATCGACGACATCGGCTCCGGCGAAGCTTCCGGCTTTGACGCCATGCTCTCCATCTACACCCTGGACGGCGAGGAAGTCACCTTCGCCAACCTTGGCACCGTCGTCGAGTCTCAGGACACCAGCAAGGATGAATCCTACGAACTGAAAGCCACCGCCGGCACCACCTACTACATCTGCTGGGACGGCTACGAAGCTTCTCAGGGCGAATTCACCATGCACATCACCAAGAAGTACGAAGGCCCCTGGTACATCGCTCCGGGCGCCACCGGCACCGGCCACAGCGCCGACGATCCTAGCGGCGACCTGGTCGCGGCTATGGAAAACGTCGTCTCTGGACAGACCATCAATCTGGCTGCCGGCGAATACTCCATCGCTGACTACAACAACCAGTACGACATCTGGGGCGCCGGCATGACCGCTCTGTGCTTCAAGGTCACTGACGTCACCCTGAAGGGCGCTGGCCCCGACAAGACCACCATCGTGGTTCCTGCCGGCTACGTTGGCATCCGTATGGAACGCGACGGCGCTTCCGTCCAGGATCTGACCGTCAAGGCCTATCGCACCGACAACATGCCCTACCACTACAACTGGCATATGCAGGGCGCCATCTGCGCCTGCAACTGCAGCGGCATGAGCGTCAAGAACGTCGCTATCTACAGCGAACAGAAGACCGGCGAGATCCGTCCGTTCTCCGCTTACAGCGTTACCGGCCTGACTGTTGAAAGACTGGGCGTCGAGGCTCCTTACTGCGCCAGCCCGGTGTTCTTCGACAAGGTCACCAACGTGGACGTCAGCTACCTGACCGTCAGCGGCTGCAACGAAGATCAGAACCCCGCCGTCTACTGCGGCAACTGGCCGTGGGGCGTCAACGAAGGCCTGACCTTCAGGAACGTGCTGCTCTGCAACACCTTCTATCCGTTCACTGTCGAAGTTGATGAAGAAGTCTTCATCTATGACTCCGTCTACTACAACTGCGCCGAAGAAAGCAACTTCAACGAAGACGCTGACGTCGTCGAAGAAAATTGCACTTACTACGCTGAAGGCGAGAACAGTCCTGAACTTGCTGAAGTCGACGGCTTCATCCTGACCGCTGTCAATCCGTTCTACAAGAACATTGGTTGGCACACCTACATCGAAGAATTCGCGGCCGCCACTCTGGGCTACAACCTGAGAGGCACCGGCTCCATCGCTGTCGATGGCAACGACGGCTTCGAGGAAGTCTGGAAGAGCGAATACTTCAAAGACATGTACATCTGCGGTTCCGCGGTCGAGTACGAGGGCTTCCTCTATCTCGCCAACGATCCTTCACCCAACGCCACCGTCCTCAAGATCAACGTTGAGAACGGCGAGGTTGAAGAATTCTACACCGAACCCAGCTGGGACAACGGCGCTCCGTGCATCACGGATGCCGGTTACCTCTATGTCTGCGACGAAAAGGCCAACCTGTGCAAGGTCGACCTTGAAACCAAGGAAACCGTCTGGATCTGCAAGCTTGCTGAATCCGGCGACCGTCTCTGCAGCAGCGCTGTCAAGTTCAACGGCGGCAAAGCCTATGTGAAAGTTGCCGGCAAGGGTCTCTTCGCCGTCACTGCCAACGGCTCCGTCGCTTGGTGCTACGAAGACGCTGACTGCGCCGACGGCTGGGCCGGCAACGGCGTCAGCTTCAACGCTGACGGCACGCAGGTCTACTACAAGGATGCTGGCGCTGTCATCGCGGTCAACACCGCTGACGGCACCCTGGCCTGGACCGGCGACACCGACGAAGCCGACACGGACGACAATATGTCCTGCCGCGAGCCGATCGTCGGCGCCGACGGCACCGTGTTCGCCATCGCCAGACCCGGCGATGAGAACGCTGTCATCTACGCCTTCAACGCTGATGGCTCCAAGAAGTGGGCGACCACTCTCTCCGCCAGATGCGGCGACGACGGCGGTCTTGCCCTGAACCTGGGCGAAGACATCGTCTACGCTTCCTACCAGGAAGGCGTGACGGCCATCTCCACCGAGACCGGCGAAGTCATCTGGGACGCCAAGATCGGCCACGTTCGCAACAGCGTCGTTCCGATCAATGAAGGCGGCCTCTATGCCGTGACCGAAGGCGACGACGGATCCTTCCTCGTCTTCCTGACCGATGGCACCGATGGCGCCGAGGCCACTGTTGTCTGGCAGTATGCGATCGAAGAAGGCTCCAAGAGCAACCATATGCGCCCGGTCGTTCTCGAAAACGGCGACGTGTTCTGCGGCACTCCGAATACGATTGCCTGCGTCCGCCCCGTGGTCCCCGAACCGGCCATCTTCGGTCTGCTGGCCCTGGTCGCTCTCTTTCTCCGCAGGAAGTAAGCGATTAAGCCGAACCGCTAGTTAGCAGCTAGCAAAAAAGGGCTCCCTCTTCGGAGGGAGCCTTTTTTTATTCTGTCGCAAAGTGCGACACCGCCACTTGTGCGAACGCAGCATATACCCCCCGCTCACGGACTACGCGTGTATGGCCTTTGTTTGCGTCCTCCGTGAGTTCGCTTAGGGGTATATGCTGCGTTCGCCTTCGTTCATGATAAGCATTTTGTCGAGGACGAAAGAGTCATGCTCCCGTAAGCAAACTTAGCGAAGCCTGTTTGCCAAGGGAACATGACTTTTCGTCCGAGACAAAACAAGAAGAGCATAATGTGGTAAAATAGCAACTGTAAAGACGCTCTATTTAACAAACGATGAACAAAAACATGCAACGCTTTCTTTGCCTAGTCATAACAATTGCTTTGGCGGTCTGTGCGTGGGGGGCTGCGCCGGCGAACGACAACTTCGCCGATTGCGGCATCCTCACGATCGGAACGGACGTATTCGGCACCAATACGGAGGCTACGCTGGAGGCTGGCGAGGCCGAACATCTCGGTCAGAGCTGGGAACACTCCGTTTGGTACAAGTTCAACCTAGGCACGCCTTACAAGCAGTTGGTGACGATAAGCGTCCACAACGACAACAGCGGACTGGACCCCTGCCTTGTCATCGCCGCGGGAAGCAGCGTAAAGGATCTGAGATACATTGTCGTCCAGGACACCGACATTGACGAGACCTATTCCGGCACCTTCAAAGGGGACGTGGATTATTACGTCGGCGTTTACTCCTATACCGCCGAGGCGCACGGCGCTTTCAGGATCGAATCTCTCAATTCTCCCCTGAACGACTGGTACTGTTCTCCCGACGGCAAAGGTTCCGGGAGGACCGCCGACGACCCCTGCACGCTGAACATTGCTCTTGAAAGCGCGGGAAGCGGCAGCGCCGTCTACATGGCCCCCGGCACCTACAAGCTCTCGAAAGTTGGCGCGATGCAGAATCTGCGCTGGACGGACGGCAATTTCCTGCTTGTCAACACCGCCGACGTTTCCGTTATAGGCGCGGGTTCCGACCAGACGGTCATACTTTGCGACGAACCTGACGACATCGGCGTATACTTAACCGGGACGGGCGTGACCTTAAAGGGCGTTTCCATCCGCCACCCCAAGGACGTCAAGGGCAACACCGACTGGGGCGGTTCCTATTACGGATTGACGGCTCCCCTGACGGTGGCGGACGCCGACAGCGTGACTTTGGAAGACGTTTACGTAATTGTGGGAAGCGAGGGAGAAACGGAGGATCCGGACAGCGGCGCGCTCATCCGCCCGGCATCTTTGCAGCTCAATCCCGGCGGCAGCCTGAAGGCGATTGACTGCGCCTTCGTTTCCGACGGGCTTCTGACCTCCTGCCTCATCAAGCCCTTCACCTGGGACCCGGACGCCGACGCGGACAAAAAGACCACGATGGACTTTTCTTTCTGCACCTTCAAAAGCAACAGGGATGTCATCGCGGGGAAAAAAGGGGACGACGCTCTCGACCACCAGACGGCCCTTTACGGCAACACATGGTACGGCAGCGTTCCCTTTACTGTCAACGTTGACAGCTGCGTCTTTTTAAACACCCTGATCCCGGTCTCCGAACAGGGAGGAGGATCGGACAAGCAGTGGGTCTTCAATGTCAGGGACTGCTTCATGCCGGGGGCGAAGTTTGAAAATTCCTCCCGGGCGGCCGTCACGTACACGAACTGCGACAATGTTTTCGATCCGCTGGTAGACGAGGAATGCCGTCACGCGGCCGTCAAAGCAGGAAAAGACACAGTCGTTCCGATAGAGCCCTTCGTGACCGTTCTTGAGGAAGACTTTTCCGGGTACGAATCGGGCAGCATAAAGGGGAAGTACGGCTGGGGCGACGGCTACGGCAGCGACGGCAGCATCACGGCCGTGAAAGAGGATGGCAACACTTACGTTGAGATCCATCCAAACAGTCTCTGGGGCGCCCATTACGATTTTGAAAACCCCGTTTCCACCGGCTGGGGCGGAGGAGCATCCAACCGTTACCGCATCTGGCGGTACAGCGCCAGGATGAAAATGCCCGCGACCGAAGGATACCATAACTTCGGTTTCTGGAGCCCCACCTGCGCGGAGGTGCAGTTCAGGATGGTCGGCGACCATTACCAGCTGCGAGCCACGGACGCTCATCAGGATTCCCAGCTGGATATCCCCGCCGACGAGTGGTTCGATTTGACGCTTGACTATTACGCCAACTTTACGGACGGCCGCCACTGGCTGAAGTCCGTTACCGTGAACGGCGTGACGGAGGAGATAAACGAAGCAACCATGCAGGAGAACGCCTCCGACATCTTCAGCACGCTGCGCTTCTTTTTCTTCGCGGGCGGCGTGACGCTCTCGCTTGACCGCATCAAGCTGGAATACTGTCTGGACGGCCCCCTTAACGATCATCTCTCCCGTCCTTTCGTTTACGAAAAAAACACGAACGTAACGGGCGACAACACTTTCGCCAAAATCGAGCCGGGTGAAGACACAATGAGCCGCGCCACCGTCTGGTACCGTCTCAAGGGAGAAAAGAGCGAGACCATAGAACTGTCCACCGCCGGCAGCTTTGGATTTTACGGCAACGACACGACGCTTTCCATATATTCCTCCTCTTCCGATTCCGCGGATTTTTCCGATCTTGCCGTTGTCGTTCCGCTGACCGACGCCGGCAAAGACGAGACTGTCAGTTTCACAACGGCTGCCGGCAAGTATTACTACATCGCCGTCGGTTCAGGCAGCGGCGGGGGAAAATTCCTGCTGCGCTCCAGCTGGGCGGGCAACATATACGTCGCGCCGGGCGGAACCGGCGACGGCCGCTCTCCTGAAACGCCCACGAACGATTTGGCGGCGGCTCTGGATAGCGTCGAGGCGCCCTTCGAAGTCGTTTTGGCGCCCGGCACTTATTCCATCGCCGAGCATCACAACAAGTACGACTGCTGGGGAGCCGGCAACACGGTGCTTTGCCTGAAAACAGCCGGGACCGGGCTTAGGGGCGCAGGGCCTGGCAGCACCACCATTCTGGCGCCTGAAGGCTACACGGGCTTCCGTTTGGAGCAAAGCAACTGCACCCTGGCCGATTTGACGATCAAGTCCGTCGGGACTTCCTTCAACCCTGCCGCCGGATATCGCGACCTTCTCCAGGGGGCTCTGTGCCTTTGCGACGCCGAGGGAGCGTTTGTGACCAACGTCGCCGTGATAAGCGAGCAGACCGCAAACGGCGTCCGGCCTTTCACGATGTACAACGTGAAGGATTCCACGGTCTGCCGCCTGGCCGTTTCCGCCCCGAACCATACCGCACCCACCGTCATGCTTGGCTGCCAGAACGACGTTCTGAAAAACCTGACCGTATGCGGAAAGGAAGGCGGACAATGCGCGGTCTACCAAAGCAAGCAGCGGCTCGGCGCCTCAAAGGGTATCAGCTGCGTCAACTGCCTTTTCTACAGGGCGAGCAGGCCGTTTTTCCTCGAGGATAACGTCGAAGTCTTTGCCAGCAACTGCGTCTACTACGCCGCGACGAAAGAAAGCTACGTGGGAAGCGGAGCGAAGCTGAGCGAGGAAAAATGCGTTTCCTTAGAGGAAGGCGTCAACGATCCCAACTTTAAGGAAGCCGCGGGCCACATCCTGTGCGCCACCAAAATCTTTTACGCCAACATAGGCTGGTTCACCATGGCAAGCATGGAAAACGACGACCTTTTCGACGCCATAACGGTCTTACCCGGGGAGACGAGGGGGGACAACACTGGCGCGACGGTGGAAGCGGGCGAGAACGAATCGCACAAAGCTTCCGTCTGGTACAGGTTCGTTCCTACGGAAGACGGCGTTTACAAAATAGACGACCTGGGATCCTTCGAAGCATCCGGCTTTGACGCCATGCTCTCCGTTTACGCTTTGGAAGGGGAGGAAGTTTCCTTCTCAACGCTTGCGGCGGTGGTGGAAAGCCAGAACGCCGGCCTCGACGAACGCTGCGATCTGACCGCCAGGGCGGGAACTGTCTACTATATCTGCTGGGACGGATTTGAGGGCTCGCAAGGGGCTTTTTCCATGCGTATCGAAAAAAAGCACGACGGATCTTGGTTCATCGCCCCCGGCGCCTCCGGAAGCGGCAGGAGCGCCGACGATCCCTCCGGCGATCTTGTAAAAGCTTTGGAAGAAGTCGTCTCCGGACAAACCGTCAATCTGGCGCCCGGGGACTATTCGCTGGCCCGATACCACAATCAGTACGACATCTGGGGAGAAGGCATGACGGCGCTCTGCTTTATGGTCGACAATGTCACGCTTAGAGGCGCCGGCCCGGACAAGACCGTCATAATAATTCCCGAAGGCTATGTCGGCATAAGAATGGAAAGGGACGGCGCGGCCCTGGAGGATATGATGATCATGCAGGGCGGAAGGCCGCTGCCGAATTACCGCTACAACTGGCATATGCAGGGCGCTGTTTGCGCCTGCAACAAAAGCGGGATGAGCATGAGGAACGTCGCCATCTACAGCCTGCAGGGCACGGACGAACCATATACCAGGCCTTTCTCAGTTTACAGCGCCACGGACTTTACCGCGCGCAATGTCTGCGTTCTGGCGCCCAACTGCGCCAGCCCCGTTTTCCTTGACAATGTCAGCGGCTGCGCGATCGACTACCTGACCGTCTCCTGTTCTTTCCTGGAAAACCAGCCGGCCGTTTACGTCGGCAACTGGCCCTGGGGCGCCAGCGCCGGACTTTATTTTGGCAGCGTCCTCATAGCGGACGCTTATCAGCCCTTCACGGTGGAAGCGGGGAACGAGGTCGCGATCGAGGACTCCATTTATTACGGATGCGCTGCGGAAAGCGCCTTTGAACCGACGGCGGCCGTGAGCGAGACCAACTGCGTGTATTACGCGGCGGGCACTGAGGATCCGGACTTCCAGGAGGTCGACGGCTATATGCTTACGCCGGTGAATCCGATCTATGAGAACGTTGGCTGGCGCGCGGTGCCAGAACCCTCCGCGCTGGGCCTGCTGGCGCTTATCGTTCTCTTCCTCCGCAGAAAGTAAGCCATCTTCGCCTTCGCGCGAAAAAGCACATATCCCCCGCTCACGGACTACGCGCTCATTTTCCCTACCCCGCCATCCTCCGTGAGTTCGCTTGGGGATATGTGCTTTTTTCGCGCTGCGGTGTGCGGCGTTTTTCCGGGAGCAAAGTGCGGCGTATACCCCTAAGTGAACTCACGGAGGACGCAAATCAAGGCAAGGCACGCGTAGTCCGTGAACGAGGGGCATACGCCGACTTTGCGACGGAACGCTTTTTCGCACGAATGGAACGAAGGGTATACGCCGACTTTGCGACGGAACGCTTTTTCGCGCGAAGGCGGAATCAGCTAATCAGCGAAGGTGCGCTATTAACAGCGCGGCCATGAATAGGAACAGCAGCGCCATGCCGATGCGGATGGGGAAGGCGCCTTTGCGCTGGACCTTCAGCATGAATTGCGAGCGCAGTCCGAAGGCCGCGAGGAACGTCAATATCACCAGCGGCAGCGCGAAAAGCGAATTGTAGAATACCAGCCACAGCCAAGCCGTCACCTGTGCCGGATTGTTTTTGATGATGAGATTGATGGTCGGGATGTAGACCTGTCCGGTGCAGACGGACTCCAGAAGCGAAACTAAAAAGCCGGCTAGGAAAACGCCTACTAGCCAGCGCTTCCGGCCGGCGTAGGAAGAGAGGATCTTCGTGATCATCGAACGCAGTTTCGGCGGAAGTTTCATGGAAAGTTCCTCGCTCTCCTTGGCGCCCGTGCCGCTTCTCTTTACGGCGATGGCGTCCTTGATGGAAAGGACGGCGCAGACGAGGCAGAAGATTATGAGGGCGACGTCGAAGCAGAATTTGATCTTCGGGAAGATCGTAAGGGCTTTTATGACATTGAGGAAGCCCAATCCGAGGGCCAGGTAGGTCAGGAAGACCGCGAAGGTGAAAGTAAGCCCTGTAACGACGATCTCAGATTTGGATGTGCCGTAGACGGAAAGCAGGGAGATGAAAAGGATGAGCGTCGCGAAGGCGCAGGGGTTGATGCCGTCCAGGAGGCCGTTCACCAGAACGCTGGTCAGCGTGAAACTCTTCATGCGCTCGGAGGCCAGTTCACCGCCTTCCTTGGCGCTCCCCGGTTCGTAAAGGGGAACGTCCTGCCCCTGCAAAGCGATTATTCTGGGCGGAAGGGAATTGGTGATGGCCGTGATGCCGTAGAAGGCGTTGGTGAAGAGAAAGAGCGAGACGGGGGCGTTCTTCTCGTTGACCGAGTTCAAGTCTTTCTCCAAGGCTAGGAGCAGAAGATAATTCTCTTCCTGCTCCAGGGGAAGGTCGTGGAGCGTGATCTCGTCAAAGGCGCCATTGAGGGCTTCCAGGAAATCTTTGGTCTCCTCGCATTCCCGGCAGTCCGAATGGAAGAAGCGCAAATTGACTTCGGAGGCCAGACTTGGCCCGGAAACGGCCAGGAAAAGCCCTGTGAGGGCCAAAAAGAGGCCTTTCTTCGCTGTCTGGGGTAGTCTTATCACTTTTCAGCTTCGGCCTCGCTTTGAGGCTTAGGGAACTTAGGGGTGTCTATGCGGAGGATATTGAACTTGCAGCCGGCGTCCACGGAGATCCTGATGTTGCCGTAGCGGGAGTAGGTCTTGTCCTTGATCCTGAAGACCGTGATGCGGTTGGTTATGGAATCCAAAGGCTCCTCCACGCGGAAGGAGAGGAATTTCTCGGGCTTTTTGGCCTCGTCCGGCGGCTCGCCGAAAAGGTCTTCCAGGAAATAGACATGAAGGGGGGAGACGGGCTCCCTGAAATGCTGTATGACCTTGACGGTCTGGGTCGGGGCGTCGGATTCCATGAAGCTCAGCTGCTTCGGGTCCAGTTCCACGCAGGGTATGATGGGGACGGTGACGTACCAGTTCGCGACCGACTTTTCAGGATCGTCGCTCTCGATGTAGACGGTGTAGTTTTTCGGGCCTTTTTTAAGTTCGCCGCCGAGGTCCAGGTTGCAGACAAACGAGTTCGTCGCGCCGGGAGCGATTGTTAGTGGCGCGTTGGGGGAGATCTTCACGCAGGCGCAGGAGGGGCGGAACTTTGTAATGTTGAGCGGCTCGTCACCGGTATTGGTTATGAGCATGGTGACGTTTCTTTCGCCGTGGGCCAGGGAGCTTTCCAAAAGAAGGCCCGGCTTGACGGGGAAATCGATCACGGGGGACGCGAAGGCGTTCAAGCTTAAAAGAAGCGAAAAGAACAGCAGAAATTTAGTTTTCATGAGATCTCCTGATCTTTGCATGATATTCCTCTTCTTTTCTAAGCCTGGAAGAGAAGAGGCCGACTAAAAAATACCAACCGTAAGCTAAGTGCGAGAGGAAAACGCCCAGGACCGTGAAGGGCGTGAGTTTCGGATGAAGGATGAAGGCGAAGAAAGCAGAGAGCGCGAAATAGATGACCAATACGACGAGGTAGAGAAGGCTGAAGAAATAAAGCCTCGGCGTAAGGAAAGTAAGCGGGCCGATAAGTACTCCCAGAAGGAAAAGGGAGGGCACGAAGTAGGCGAATTTCCGCGAGGTCTCCGGGAATTTTTTCACGAAGTAGCCGCGGTGCAGGGCGTACTGGGTAAGCTGGCGGAAATGGCCTTTGAAAAGATGACGGCGGTGGTGGCAGACTTCCACCAGCGGGTCGTAGACGATGTTGTAACCGAGCTTCTTGGTGACGGTCAGGCAGAGCTCCGTATCTTCGCCCGGCCAGAAGTTGGTCTGGAAGCCGCCGGCCTCCTGGAAAACGTCCTTTCTGAGGGCAAGGTTGCAGGTCGGATAATCGTCAACCATGCGCCTGCGGTCGACCAAATAGCGGTAGGAGTAGCCGCCGCTCATCATTTTCGATTCGTAGACGGCGCCGCCTACCTTCTGCCAGAAGGCGTCTTCCTGGGGAGTGGTACCGGGGCCGCCGACGCCGGCCAGCCTTTCGTCCGTAAAGTTGCCGGCCAGTTCGGAGAGCCAGTTTTCCCTCGGATAAGCGTCGTCGTCGAGGAAGGCGATGATCTCGCCCTTGGCGTTTTCGACGCCGAGGTTTCTCTTGATGGCCGGGAGCTCCGGACCGGAGGGGATAATTCTGACGGAAGGATCGAAGGAATCGATTGCTTCGTCGGGAAGAACTATGATCTCATAGCGGTCCTTGGGATAATCCTGCTCTAAGGAGCGCTGGACAGACTGCCTAAGATAGGGGTTGTCGGCTTTGACCGCGATGACGATGGAGATGAAGGGCTTTTCCTTGTTGCGCTTCGGCACCCAGGAATCGTAATAGGCCAAGACTTTCAGACGGTAGAAAATGGCCAGGATGTCCAGCGTCATGTTGAAGACGTTGTAAAGCGACAGCGAGCCCTGGCGGCCGAGGAAATTGACTGTGACGGCTTCTTCGGAAAGCTTGAAGCCGTTGTGCACGGCAAGCGCGGCCAATTCCACGTCGAAGGCGTAGCGTCTAACCAGCATGCAGTCGAAGACGCGCTCAAGGAGCTCCCTTTTGAAAAGCTTCAGGCCGGTCTGGGTGTCTTTGACGGGAAGCGGCAGGAGCAAGTAAACGAAAGCCGAGAAGATTTTGCTGGCGACGCGGCGGAGCAGGGGATAGTTCTTTTTCGAACCGAGCTGCTTAGAGCCGAAGACGGCGTCGCAGTCCTCTTTTTGCATTTTCTCGAAAAGCGGTTCAAGGAAGGCTGGGTCTATCTCCAGGTCGCTGTCGAGGAAGAAGACGTATCTGCCTTTTGAGTGCTGGAAGGCCGTCCTTAGGGCGACGCACTTGCCGCGGTTGCTCGTGTGGGCGACGCATTTGATAGTCTCGCTTCTGGCGGCGGCCGTTTCAATTTCCCTCTGCGTGTTGTCGGTGCTGCCGTCGTTGACGACTACTATCTCGAAGCCGCCGGGAAGATCCTTGCAGCAGGTGGACTGCATGTCTTCTAAGGTGGCGCGGACTTTTTCAAGGTTCGCCCTTATGTGGCTGCCTTCGTTGTAGGCAGGCATCAGAACGGAAATAAGAGGAGCGTCATTCATCATTTCTTTCCTTTCTTGATGCCGTAGCTTTCGGGAAGCCTGTAGAGGCTGCGGCGGCTTATGCCGAGTTCGTCGGCGATCTGAGTTCTCGTCTTTCCTTTTTTCAGTTTCCTTTCGATCAGCTCTTTCTTTATTTCGTCCAGGGTCATCTTGTCGAGCTTTTCCCAAAGGGCGGCGGAGCTTTTCTCTTCTTTCTTCGCGCCGGATTCGGTAAGGATCTCGATCGGCAGGTCGCGGGGCGTGACTTCGCCGCTGGAATTCTTGATGACCAAAGCCTCGATGCAGTTGTGGAGTTCCCTGATGTTGCCGCTCCAGGAGTATTTCTCCATCATTTCCCTGGCTATCTTGGAGATCGTGACGGATTTGGAAGTCTCTTTGTTGGCCTGGGCGAGGAAGTGGTCGATCAAAAGGGGGATGTCGCCTTTCCTGACTCTCAGGGGAGGCATGGTGAGGCTGACGACTTTCAGGCGGTAGAGCAGATCTTCCCTGAAGCGCCCGGCTTTGACGAGCTCGCTTAAATTTTCGTTGGTGGCCGCGATGACGCGCGCCTTGGAAATTATGGTCTCGTTGCCGCCCAAACGCTCGAATTTCTTGTCCTGCAAAACTCTCAGAAGGATCGTCTGGACTTTCAGGGGGAGCGTTCCGACTTCGTCGATAAAGACGGTGCCGTCGCCGGCTTCCTCGAATTTGCCCTTGTGCTGCGAGATGGCGCCGGTAAAGGAGCCTTTCTCATGCCCGAAGAGCTCGCTCATAAGGATGTCCTGCGGCGTGTTGGCGCAGTGGATGACGACGAATTTGCCTTTGCGGCGCGGGCTGGCTTCGTGGATGCATTCCGCGAGGAGACCTTTGCCGGTCCCGCTTTCGCCCTCTATTAAGATCGTCGCGTCGGTCGGCGCGGCCTGACGGGCGGTCTTTATGGTTTCTTTCAGGGCGTCGGAACTGCCGATGATCCTGTCGAAAGCGTCGGGGGCGTCCTGCTTTTCGTCGAGCCGGAGCGTCTCGGCGATCTTCTCCTCGACCGTGCCGGCGCGCAGAGGCTTGGAAAGGAAGTCGTAGGCGCCCTTTTTGAGCGCTTCGCCAGCTTCGTCCGCGGAACCGAAGGCCGTCATGATGATGACGGGCGTCTCGGGGCAGATCCTCTGGGCTTCTTCCAAAACGGACATGCCGGATTCGCCCGGCATCCTGAGGTCCGTCAGGATGAGGTCGAAGACGCGGTTGCGGATGAGCTCGATCGCGGTCTTCGCGCAGTCGGCCTCCACCATGGAGAGACCCATGATGTCTTCTATGATCTCGCGGAGGTTATCGCGGGCGTTTTTTTCATCGTCGACGACAAGTATTACCTTTTTCATTTTGCCTCCGGGGAATCGAGAACGTGGGTCTCGCTTTGGCGCAAAGGCGCCTTCAAGGTGACGGTCGTGCCTTTGCCTAAGCGGGTCTTGATTTCTATCGTGCCGGAGTGGGCTTCCATGGCGCGCTTTATTTGCAGCATGCCAAGGCCCGTTCCGGTCTGCTTGGTGGTGTAGAAGGGATCGAACATTTTTTCGGCGGTCTCTTCGCTCATGCCCGTTCCGTTGTCCCTTACCGACAGTTTGAAGAAGTCGCCTTCCGTTTCGAGGCGGAATATCATCAGTCCGCCTTCCGGCATGGCTTCCGCGGCGTTCCTGATCACGTTTATGACGGCGCCGCTGAGAAGGTCATCGTCGAGGAGGGCAGGGGGAACAGGGGAAAGGTACTGCTGGATGGCGATGTCGCGGGCGTGCAGTTCCGGCTCCATGAGGGCAAGGCAGCGCTCGCAGAGTTTTTTGAGGTCGGTCTCGACCGGCCGGAAGGAAAGGGGCCTGGCGGCCTTAAGGAAATCCTCCACGATCCTTTTCAATCTTTCACTCTCGCTTACTATGACATCCAGGTCTTTCGCGATTTTATCTTTGGTTTCCGAATCCGGAAGCTTCGCGACCAAACGCTCCGTAAGGTCGGCCTTCATGATGATGGAATTCAATGGATTGCCCAGTTCGTGGGCGACGCCGGCCGTCAAGAGGCGCATGGTCTCAAGTTTGGAATTCCGCTCCCTGTCCTCCGCCGTGGAGAGTTCCCTCGAGACGTCGGTGAAAATGATGATGGCGACGGGAGGATCCGGCTCGCCGCTTTTTTCTTGGAGCGGAACGATCCTGATCCTGAGCCTAAGTTTCCTGGGATAGTTGACGTCCGTTTCCAAAGTCAGGAAAGACTCGTGTCCCGTCTTGTCGAGCTGCATCAGAAGGTTCTGGTCTTTCAGGCAGTCGCTAAGCGGAAGCCCTATCATGCTGTTGGGAAGGACGCCCAAGGTATCGTATACCGCGGCGTTGGCGAAGAGCACGATGTGCTGTTCGCTTACAGCGACGATGCCGTCCGGCAGCGCGTTCAGGAAAACGGCCAGGTCGTTCATAATTTCAAGGCCTCCGCGATTTTGTCGGCGACCTGCTCAGGCTGCCAGCCGAGCTCGGAGTAGAGCTCGTCCAGCGTGCCGTGGGCGATGAAATCGTCCGGAATGCCGAAGGAGAGGAGCGGCTTCTTAAGCTGGAAGGCGATCGTTTCCCCAAGGCCTCCGATCAGCGCGTTGTCTTCCATCGTAACTATGGGAATATCTTTGAGGCGGGAAAGCGTTTCCAGATCCAGAGGCTTGATGGCGCAGGCGTCTATGACGCGCGCTTCTTTTCCGTATTTTTCTTTCAGGATCTCGGAGGCTCTCAGGGCATGGAAGACCATGTGCCCTGTGGCGATGATGGCGCAAAGGGTGCCCTCTTTCAACGTTTGCCACTTCGTGACGTCGCCAGCGAAGGCGGGGACGTTTTCATGCGGCAGATCGTAGGGGATGGTCCTTCTCGGATAGCGGACGGCCACGGGCCCGTCGTTTTTCAGGGCATATTCGAAAACGGATCTCACGGCTTCCTCGTCTCTCGGAGAGAAGATCTTCAGATTTGGCAGATGCCTGAGGTACGAGAGGTCGAAAGCGCCGTGGTGAGTCTTGCCGTCGCTGCCGACTAGGCCGGCCCGGTCGAGCGCAAGGATAACGTTGGCGTTGGGCAGACAGACGTCGTGGGCGATCTGGTCGTAGGCCCTCTGCATGAAAGTCGAATAGATGCCGACGATGGGGCGCAGTCCGCTGCTGGCCAAGCCTCCCGCGAAGGTGACGGCGTGCTGCTCCGCGATGCCGACGTCGAAGAAGCGCTCGGGGAAGTGATTGGCGAAATTCGTCATGCCGGTGCCGCCGCACATGGCGGCCGATACGACCACGACGCGTTCGTCTTTTTCCGCCAAGTCGAGGACGGTCTTCGAGACGGCTTCGGTGTAAGTCGGATATTTTTTCTCGGCTTTTTTGAGCTCGCCGGTCGCGGGATCGAATTTGCCGACGCCGTGGTAGCGCTCGGGGTTCGTTTCCGCGGGGGCGTAGCCTTTGCCTTTCTTGGTGCGGCAGTGCAGAACTACCGGCATGACCTGCTCGGTGGAGCGGGCCTTCAGGATGCGCACCAGCTCCTTGACGTCGTTGCCGTCGACAGGGCCGATGTAGTGGAAGCCCATTTTCTCGAAGATATTGTCGACGATGAAGAGCAGTTTGAACGCGCCCAATAAGCGCATGCTGAAATTCGTAAGATGGACGCCGACTACGGGAATGCTGCTGAGCACGTTCTTGCAGTTCCTCTTGAACTGGCGGTAGTGGACGTTGGAGACAAGTCTCGCGAAATGTTTGGCGATGGCGCCCTTGGTGGGGGAAATGGACATCGCGTTGTCGTTCAAAACGACCGTGAATCTTCCCCTGGCGGCGTTGTTGTTCAAGGCCTCCAGCGCCAGCCCGCTCGTCATGGCGCCATCTCCTATGATGGCGACGACCTGATGATCCTCGCCTTTGGCGTCCCTGGCGGCGGCCAGGCCCAGGGCGACCGAAATGGAGGTTCCGGCGTGCCCGACGGGATAGCAGTCGTAGGGGCTCTCCTCGGGCGTGGGATAGCCGGATAGTCCGTCTTTCTGCCTGAGCGTTTTGAACTGCTCGCGGCGGCCCGTCAGCAGTTTGTGGGCGTAGGCCTGGTGCCCCGTGTCCCAGACGAGCTTGTCTTTGGGAGTGTCGTAAACGTAGTGCAAGGCGACCGCCAGCTCGACGGCGCCGAGGCTCGAGGCCAGATGCCCGCCGGTTTCTGAGACGGTGTTCACGATCTCCTGCCTTATTTCAGAGCAGAGCTCGGGAAGTTCGTCGACCTTAAGTTTCCTGAGGTCGGCGGGCGTTTGCACTTTTTCCAAAAGGGACATTTCTATTCCTCGCCTCTTTGGGCTGATATCTCGGTCTCCAAAGCTTCGATCGTTCCGTCGTTCTTAGCCTGGAGCTTTTCGATCTTTTCGCGGGCGTTCTTCAATTCCGCGGCGCAGAAGGTCGCGAGCTTGATGCCCTTCTCGTACTCTTTCAGGCACTCGTTAAGGGAAAGCGAGCCGTCCTCGATCTTCGCGACGACTTCCTCCAGTTCTGCCAGAGCTTTTTCAAAAGAAAGTTTTTTCTCGGTTTCGGACATAATGAAAAAGGGTTGTTTTAATGGAAAAATTTGCCAAGCAGCGTGCCAAGGAACTCGCTGTCTTTGACCCAGCGCCCGACGTCGTTCAGCATGACGAAGGCGAAGAGCGCCAGAAGGAAGATAAGGCCGATGCGCTGGTACCAGAGAAGGAACTTCTCAGGCAGCGGCTTTCTTCTTATGCCCTCGGCGATAAGCAGAACCACGTGTCCGCCGTCCAGAACTGGCAACGGCAGAAGGTTCAGCACGCCGAGGTTGACGGTTATGAGCAGAACGAAATTCAACAATACGTCGAAGCCTCTCTGCGCCGCGGCGCCGGTCATCCTCGCGATGCCGACGGGGCCGGAGAGATTGTTGACTTTCAATGACCCGACGAAGAGCAGCTTCAGCGTTTTCAAAGTCTCGGTCACTTTCGTCCAGGCCTTGGCGGGGGATTTTTTCAAGGCGGAGAGGAAAGGCTCCCTCACCATTTCGGAAGCGGGCTTGAGCAAGATCCCGGCGTGGCCCATGTACTCCACGCGGGAGACCAGGGACGTCACGAGCGTTTCCCTCTTGTACTTGCCGCTCTGCTGGGCTATGGCTACGCAGGCTGTCACGCTGCCGATATTGCAGGCCTCGAAATAATCCTCTTCGGAAAGCTGAAGCGGCCGGTCGTTCAGGGCGAGGATCTTCGCGCCTTCAAGAGGCCAGAGACTTTCCGGAGTGCCTGGCCTTAAACTGAGCCTGGCTCTGCCTTCCACGTTCACGATATCGAAGAGCTGGCATTTTTTCTTTTTGCCGATCGCTAACGTGATCTTACGCTCTTCCGGCTGGACCGTTTCATTAGACATGCGGGAAGCGGGATAGTTGGCGACCGTCGCGACGACGTTGGTGTCAGGCAGGAGGCGGATCGTTTGGGACAGCGTCTCGAAACAGCAGTCCTCGGGTTGCAGCCCCTCGATGGAAAGGAAGACGTCGCCTTCCTTGAGGGAAGAATCGGGATTCACGACTTTCTCGACCTGGGCGGGAGGGGACATGGCGATGCCGAGGCCAAGGTAGCCTTTCTCCTCGTTCAGGTCAGGCGTCACGGTGAGCTCGAATTTCTCGTCTTTCCTGCTTGTCGTCAGCGTGACGGGCGTGTAAAGACTGGCCCTGATCTCATCGACGAAGGCGTTCCAGGTCGTAATTTCGGCGCCGTTCAGTTTCAATATCTTGTCGCCGGGCTCTATTCCGGCCGCTTCCGCGGGAGACCCGGGGATCACCATGGAGACTATGATGCCGTTGGGGGTAAGCGCGGTCTTCTGACCGTAGCAAAGAAGCGCTATGGCTAGGGGAATGGCGAAGAAAAGATTCATGAAAGGCCCGGCCAGAATGATGCAAAGCCTCTGCCAAACCGTCTTGGCGCTGTAGAAACGCTCGGGGGGGATGTTTTTTTCGGCTTCCTTCTGCTCCTCGTCCGGCAGGTCGCTCTGCCCGGCCATCTGCACGTAGCCGCCCAACGGAATGACGGAGATGCAGTACGTCGTCTCCTTGCCCTTCCACTGCAGGATGGTCGGGCCGAAGCCTATGGAGAAACGCTCGACATAGACTCCGCAGAGCTTAGCCGCGGCGAAATGGCCGAATTCATGAACGCAGACCAAAAGGCCCAGGACTATGCAAAAATAAACAAGCGTCAGCATTTCAGATCTATTCTCTCCCGAAGCGGTCAGCTTCTAAAATGTCCTCTAAGTCAGGATCGGTGATATTTACGGTTGCACTAAGTTTCTTTTCCACGAAGCGCGGTATATCCAGGAAGCGGCACTCTCCTCTTAGGAAGCGCTCCACCGCGGTCTCGTTCGCGCCGTTCAGGACGGCGGGGAAGATCCCGCCTTTTTTCAGGGCCTCATAAGCCAGTTTCAGGCAGGGGAAGTTTTCCGTGTCCGGTTTTCCGAACTCTAACTTCCCGATCTCGCCGAGATCGAGCTTCGCGACCGGGGAAGGCAGCCTTACTGGATACGTCAGGGCGTACTGGATCGCAAGGCGCATGTCGGGTACGGAAAGCTGCGCCAGCTGCGCGCCGTCGCAGAATTCCACCAGCGAATGCACGATGGACTGCGGGTGGATAACGACGTCGATCTTTTCCGCCGGAACGGAAAAGAGCCTAGAAGCCTCTATCACTTCCAAGCCTTTGTTCATCATGGTCGCGGAATCAACAGAGATCTTCGGCCCCATTTTCCAAACGGGGTGCGCCAAGGCTTCTTTGGGCGTCACGTTCTCTAAGAAAGTTTTGTCCTTTCCTCTGAAAGGCCCGCCGGACGCGGTGATCAGAAGGCGCGCTATACTTTCTCTTCCGCCGGCCGCGAGGCATTGGAAAATGGCGCTGTGCTCGCTGTCCACGGGGATGATCTCGGCTCCGGTCTTTCTTGCTTCCCTGAAGACGAGTTCGCCGCCCGAGACAAGCACTTCCTTGGTCGCGATGGCAAGGCGTTTTCCCGCCTTCACCGCTCTCAAGGCCGCGTCGAGCCCGGCTAACCCGACCACGCTGAGAATTACGACGTCGGCGGAATCGCCCAGCGACGCCACGCCTTCCTTGCCGCTTCTGACGTCCAGAGCGGGGAAGGCTTTCTTAAGTTCCAGGGCGCCCGCGGGATCGTTGACGGCAACCGTTTTCGGCGCGAACTCTTTTATCTGCTCGCAGATCAAAGGCGAAAAATGCCCGCAGGCCAGCGCCTCAACTTCGAAGCGCTCCTTCAGGTTTCTAGCGACGTCGAGCGCGGAGCGTCCGATGCTGCCGGTGGAGCCTATGACCGCGAGAGTCCGCATAGAGTTAGGAATTGAAACGGTCCGTGAAAGCTTTGAGTTCTTTGGTCAGAGCCGCGCCGTCTTCCGGCGTGTTGGCTTCGACGTAGCATCTAATGATGGGCTCGGTGCCGGAGGGGCGCACGAGGACCCACTCGTTGTTCTCGAAATTGAATTTAAAGCCGTCGAGTTTGTTTCTGGAAACGACCTTGCGTCCCAGGAAAGTCTCGCCTTCCTCTTTGGAAACGGCTTCCAAAATTTTCGCCTTGTTTTCCGGAGTCAGGAAAAGGTCAGTGCGGCCAGTCCAGACGGAGCCGATGGCGGCTTTGATCTCGGCCATCGTCTCGCCCAGCGTCTTGCCGGTCACGGCCACCAGTTCGGTGATCAGAAGGCAGGCGAGGATGCCGTCCTTTTCGGGAATGTGCGCGCCGATCGTAAGACCGCCCGATTCTTCGCCGCCCAGGAGGACTTTGCCTTCCAGCACGTAAGGCGCGATGTATTTGAAGCCGACGGGAACTTCGATGAGTTCGGCGCCGAGGTACTTCGCCAGACGGTCAAGGTAGCCGGTCGTGGCGACGCTTCTGACGATGGCGCCTTTCAAACCGCGGTTCTTGGCCAGGTGCCAGGAAACGAGGCACAGGACCTGGTTGGCGTTGTAGAAGGTGCCGTCAGAATCAACGATGCCGAAACGGTCGGCGTCGCCGTCAGTGCCGAGGCCCAGAGCGTAGGGGCCTTCCTTGACCATCTTGATCAATTCGGGCATGTTTTCCGCGGCCGGTTCCGGACGGCGTCCGCCAAAGGAGGGGTTCACCCAGTTGTGAAGAGCCGTCACTTCTGTACCGGCGCGTTTGAGCATCTCGTCCAGGTATTCCCTGCCTGTTCCGTAGAGGACGTCGCAGGCGACTTTCAGGTTGGCTTTCTTTATGGCTTCCAGGTCGACCAGTTTCGTCAGTTCGGCGAAATAGGGCTCCCTCGGGTCGAGCATGACGATCTTGCCTTCCTTTTCCGCGGGCGCGACCGGCTGGTCGATGTGCTGCTCGATGAATTTAGTCACTTCCGTGCCGGCGCCTTCGCCGTGCTCGACGGAGAATTTCAATCCCTGATACTCGGCGGGGTTGTGGCTCGCGGTGTAGTTAATGGCGCCGTCGAGGCCCATGCTGCGGACGCAGAAAGAAAGAACGGGAGTGGGGCAATCCCTTTCCGTGCAGAAAACGTTGATCCCGGCTTTGGCCAGCTGCTTGGCGGTGCGTTCCCGGAACTCTTTGCCGAGGAAGCGGGCGTCGCTGCCGACTACGACGCTGAGATTAGATCTGCCGGTCGAGCGCAGGTACAGAATGATGGCGTCGACGACTCTGGCGGCGTTCTCAAAAGTGAAATCTTCTGCTAAAATGGCCCTCCAGCCGGAGGTCCCGAATTTGATCTTCGCTTTACTCATTGGAAATAGACTCCTTTTTTATCGTAACTAGTAGGTTGGTGTAATCAGTTGTCGTGCGGAATTTCGCGAGCTTGGGATGAGCGGCGATGTAATCGGCCATGCTTTTATCCCTTCTCACGGCGTCCATGAAAGCAACGGAGGCTTCCGTAAAGGCCTCGCTGTGGGCTCTCAACAGCCCGAAGTTGAAATAGACCGGAGCGTATTCGCTCTCCTGGGCGATGCCGAGCCTGTAGTAGCTCTCCGCCTCCGCGAGCTCGCCTTTCCTCAAAACTATCGAGCCGAGGTTGTCGTAGATCACGGCCAGGTCTTGGCGGGAAAGGGGAACGTAGCGCGTAGCCGCGAGCGCGGCCCTGTAAGCTTTCTCCGCTTTTTTCCTGTCCGGCGGAAGCTTCAGATTGGAGGCGTGGCCGAGATAGGCCTGGGCTTTGGCGTAATCGGGGAAGCGCTCGCACAAAGGCTCAAGGATGGCCAGCGCTTTGTCCATTTCGTTTTTGCGGAAAAGCTCTATGGCTTCGTCAAGCAAGGGGCCGCCCACGGCTTCCAAAAGATCGGAATAGAGGATCTTGCCTTCCGCTTCCGGGTATAGCAGCAGCCCGGCCTTGGTCTGCTTGATAGCGTTCTCGTTGTCGCCCCCGGCCGCAAGGGTCAGCGCCAGATCGAAACGGTTGAGCGCGTTGGAGGGACAATCTGTCACAAGTTCCGTCAGAGTTTTCTTCGCGCCCGGAATGTCGCCGGACTGCAGCTGGGCGTAGCCGAGATTGCGGCGCAAGGCCTCGTTGTCCTTTTCCCTGGCGGCGGCCTGGCTTAAAAGCCTGACGGCTTTCTCGTATTCGCCTTTCATGATGAAAGCGTTGGAAAGGCCGAAGAGTCCGTCCTTGTCCATGGGATACTTCTCAAGGTAATTCATGAAAAGATCCTGCGCTTTCGCGCTGTCGCCGGTCTGTATGTACAGGACGCCTAAGGAATACATGACGCTCTTTGAGTCGGGATCTTCCTTGAGAGCGCTCTCGTAGTGTTCCACGGCTCTTTGGTAGTCGGCTTCCTCTATGGCGGCGTTTCCGAAGGAAACGTGCTTTTTGGCAAGGGCGTCTTTCGGGGCGGATAGCGCCAAGTTGGCACAAAAGGGGAGCGCCGCCGCGAAAAGAAATATGTAATTATAGACACGCATATTATTATTTTATCATAAAATTTAGGTATAATTAGATGAACAAACGAAAAACGGATCGTTATGCTTAAACCCAATCTGACAATCGTTGCCCTGCTTTCGTTTTTATTGGCGCCGCCGCTTCTTTTTGCCGAGGGAAGCGACGCTAAACTGCCCCAGCAGCTCCCGGCCAATAGGAAAGACGCTATCTCATCGCTGTGGGACCGCCGCGCAGGAGTGAAGGCCGTGGACGACCCCGACGGCGACGGACTTCTTACGGAAAACGAAATCACCGCTTACAGCACCGATCCGAAGCTTTACGATTCCGACGGCGACGGACTCTGCGACGGCGAAGAGGTTTTGGGATACAGGCTGCAGAAGGGCGCCAAGGGCTATTACACCGCGCCTCTCTATTGGGATTCCGACGGCGACGGAATTTGCGACGGCGAGGATCCGGACCCGACTTCCCCCAGCATGCGGGCTTCTTTTGAAGCGTGGAGCGAATGGTGGGAAAAGAAGGCCGAGCTTCTGGGCATTCCCTGGATAGGTCTGGACATGAAGAAAAAGGACTATGACGCCGACGGCGTGACGAATTTTGACGAATTCAAGAACGGCACCTGCCCCTTCATGAAACCGGGCAAAAAGCTGGCGTTTTTCGCTCCCGGAACCATAACCTTAAGCAAGGATTCCGCAACCACGACTTCCGTTTCCGCGGTCTTTTTCGCGGATCATTCCGTGACCGGCATGCTTTGCGTTTCGGCCCTTAATCTTCCCGGCGCCCAGGTTCGTTTGAAAAGGCGCCAGGGCTGCGAAATGAGCGACGGATTGTTCATGCCGTTCGACATGCGCGGCTGCGTTTTCCTTTCCCGCTACGCCGTGCCGATGGATTTCGAAGTGATCATTCCCAAAGCGACCGAGAAAACGCCCGCTTTGGATTACCTTAGAGTCCGCGACAACGAAGGCTATTGGAAGGACAAGCTGGAGATAAGAAATCCTAGTGGCAAATGCGCGCCCGCTGTACCCGAGCTTGTGATGCCGCTGGAAGGGGAAGAGATCATAGAGGCCGGAAAAATTAAACTGCTTTGGCAATCCGGCGGCAAGAAATACACCTACCATCTCAGGATCTTCATGAAGTCGGGAGATCGGCTTACGCCCGCGGAAGACAAAAAGCTCGACCAGAACTGGTACGCTTTCGAACCTGATTTCCCCGGGATCTACGTCTGGCAGGTCGCCTGCGAAGACGAATCCGGGCTGGTCTCCTGCGCGGAGAGCCGCAGCCTGAAGTACCTCCCTCCGGACGGAATGTTTGATACTGACGCCGACGGCGTCACCGACAACGACGAAGTTCTGGGCGATTCGGACCCTGACAATCCCAACAGCACCCCGCTTACCATAAGGACTCCGGAAAAACTTCCGGACGCTTTCGTAAAGGAGTATTATTACTTCAACATCATGGCGAGCGGAGGCGCTCCTCCCTACGAAGTTTTGATGCTTACTCCCGGCAACCCTCCCGGCTTTCTTCTGAAAGGCGACGGACTGATCTTAGGACTTCCCGAAAGGGAAGGAACCTTCCGTTTCACGATCGGCGTGAGGGACCAGAACAAGATCACGCGCAAAAAAGTGTTCTCACTCACGGTGAAACCCCAGCTCAAGAGCGAACCAACCGCCAACCCTAAATAACGGGTATACTAGCGTTAGTAGCGCAAAAAGCGCTTGGATCATCATTGAAGTTCGCCTGATATTCGCCTGATTGCCCCTGTGCAAAAGGGGTTTTTGAATATTTTTAAAAAATTAGCAAAGTTTTTCTTTTTGTGAAAATCTTACAACGTACACAAAAATAAATAGAAATCGGGAAAATGTTTGCTTATTCCTAAAAATGAAGGTAAAATCATGGCGAATTATTTTTAATTTTATGAGGAGAAACCATGAAACACAATCCCTTCAAATCCTCTCTCTTTTTGAAAGCGTTTCGTCTTTCCGAAAGATTGACTATCAAAGCCCTTGCGACTAAGCTCGCGGTCAACTATCGTTTCCTTTCCAACATTGAGAACAGCAGAAGCCTGGCTTCCCTGAAGCTCTTGATGAAGATCTCGACCATATACTACAGTTTCGATCTTCCCACGGCTCTGTCTCTTCTTGCCAGCGACAAAGCGATGCTGGGCGCCAATTCGGTCGCCAGACGCGCGAAGAAGCAGGCAGAGAAGATCATCAAGGCGAGGGCGCCGCATTTGAAAGACCACCTTGTTATGACGCCCTACGGGCTTCTCAGGTACGTGACTTCGCCGGAAGAGATCATTAAGCTGTCCGGCAGCCACTGCGACTTCCTTCTCCTGAACCATCGTCCTGACAGGATAAACGCCACGACGTTGGTCGTCAGAGACGTGCGTCCGGTGAAAGGCCAGCAGTCTTTGGTCATCACTAACAACGGTTCGGATGTCGTTTCCTACGACCCCAGTTACCATAAGGCGTTCCCGAGCTTCGTTATCAGCGATACGATAGACGAGTCGCCCTATAGTCTGATGTGCGCGCAGCGTGACGACGACGAGCAGGAATAAGGGACTCTTAGCGAAGCGCGGCGGTGCGCGCTAAGCACATATCCCCAAGCGAACTCACGGAGGACGCTAATGCTAACCATGCGCGCGTAGTCCGTGAGCGGGGGATATGTGCTTAGTGCGCGCTGCTAGCGCTTCCAAAGTATCGCCAGCATACGCTCGCCATGGCGAAGCGTCAGCAAAGGATCTTTGCAGGTGCGTCCGAAGAAGCCTGAGAACTTCCCGCCGAAAACGTAGATGCCGCTGTGAAGATAGCGTTTCTCCTCTTCGCGGACTTTTCCGTGCACGGGGAAACGCGCGGTGACCAAAGGGATGAATTCCTGAATGATGAAATCATCCCCCAAGGCCGCCTTCACGCCTTTTTTCCAGACGTTTTCGGCTGTGTGGCAGCCCTGAAGTATTCCGAAGCCGCACTTCGAAACGCATGGTTTAAGGACGAAGAGATCCTTGTTCTTCAAAACGAAGGGCAGAAGGTCTATCTCTTTTCCTTTGTAATCAACTTTCCCCTCCCGCAAGGGGACGGTCCAGGGGACTGTACGCTCTACGGCGGCTCTCACCCCGGGCGTGTATTTCTTCAGCATGTCCTCGTTTCTGAGGTAGGCGAAGAGCTTTTTGCTGAAAGCTATCTGCGAGCGCGGGGAACCGACTACGCAGACTTTGTGTTCTTTGTAGGCGTTTGTCAGAACGGAAAGAGCTTTGCGGTTTTTGCCCCAGTCTTCGCCTAAGAGCCTTCTATAGATAAGGTGGATCGTCTGGCCGGCTACGCTTAAGGCGTCGCCCTCAAGTTTCAATTCCCTTGGATCCGCGACGATGGCGCGCAAGCCTTTGCTTCTGAAGAATTCCTGGCAGGCGTAGAATTCCCAGGAGGTCTCTTCGGTCTGCCAGTCGACGATGGCGATCGTCGGCTTTACCGGCCAGGCTTCACTTTTCTTCGGAAATCTTTTCCTGAAGGAAGCGTAGCATTTCAAAAGGGTGTCCAAAAGGTGCGGAAGGATCTGTTCCGTTGTGAAGCGCCCTTTCGGGAAAAAGGGCGAGCTCGCGATCAGATCAAGGTAAAGGCTGTGGAAGGTGTCGAGGTTCGACATGCCGGAGCAGCCGTCCGTGTTGAGCTCGATCATTACGGGGCCCTTTGCGCACGGGAAAGAATCGAAGCGGGCGCAGGGGATAAAGGCGTCGTAGCCGGGATCCACTTTGACCAGTTCCCGCATGAAGGGATCAGGCAGGCAGTCGGCAAGCCATTTTTCGTTCTTCAGCGCTTCTTGGGAAAAAAGTTCGGAAGCTTTCAAGACGAGTTCGGCGTCCGATTGGAAACGCTTAAGCTCTTTCTTTTCCAATATCATGGGCGCTATTTCCCCGTGAAGGAGGAATTCGCCGTATTTTACGCTCCTCTGCCTCAAAAGGGCGTGCAGTTCTTTCTTGTCGAAATTAAAACGCTCCAGATCACGGGCGTAAAAATCGTTCAGGGGCTGGATGTCTGTTCCTGTTTTCATGGTGTTTTCCGGTAAGTTAGCTGTTGCTATTTTACCAGAAAACCTCCCGATCCAGGGGATATGTCAAGCGTTCCTTTTTCGCTTACGCTGACGGGAAGGCTGAAATCGAAAACGCGGCCCAATTGGTCCTTGACGGAAAAACGGAGGGAAAAGGAGCCTGATCGCAGCGGCACGCCAAAGAGCAGGCCTTTTTCGTTCACGGAAAGGCCGCTGTCGGAGGCGCCCTTCATTTCCCAATACAATGGTCTTACGCCGCCGGAAACGTCAAGCTGCTCGAAATAAAACAGGCCCCTTTCGCCAAGCGGCGGAAGATCGGGAACTAGCCGCATGGGAACGTCCGAGCTGTCGAAGGGATCGAAACCTTCCTTCCGTTCGTCGTTGTCGGAAAAGCCGTCGCTGTCGCTGTCTTTTTCCCAATCGTCGTCAAGGGCGAAGAAGGAACGCGTTTCGCTTGAGATTTGGCCGTTCGCGCCCTGCGCCGTGACCAGCCAGAGATACCGGCCCTTTTCCGCAGGGGTGAAAGTCAGGCTTTCGTTGATAAGCGAGTATTCGCGAAAGGCGGGGCCCGTTATGGTCAAAATATAATTGGTGACAGTTTGGTCGGCGCAGGTCCAGGAAAAAGAAGCCGAATCGGAAAGCTCCGCCCCGTCAGGGGGTAATATAAGCTCCGGACGGGCGGGCAGAGCGTTGCTGTAACTTATGGGAAGCATTGCGGGGAGCGTGCCGGAGAAGGTCTTTATCCTTATTTGCCCGTTCTCTTCATATTCTTTGCTGGAAAAGAGTTTGAAACGCAGAATTTCGCCGCAGCGGGCAATGAACGGCAGGACGGCGGTCCCTTCCGGGGCGGCGGGGAAAACATCTTCCGGCAGGAACTGGACGGTTTCATAGTCTAATCCGAAACATTCGGAAGTGTACAGCGCCCCTGTCACGGATCCGCCGCAAAGGAAAGAGACTTCTATGACGTTCGTCTCGGAATGGCCGTTCGTCAAAGTTACGCTATCCGGAGAAAACTTGGCCGTCACGCCCTGATAATTGAAAAAGGGATGGACCTTGTTGGAAAAGTTCGCTTTCGTCAGGGGAAGCCCGGGAATTTGAAACCTGGCTGAGACGTCGCTCCAATAGGCCACCCAGGCGTAATAGGAAAGGTCGTATTCCGGAATAAGAGGATGCGGGTCGTCAGCATCCGTGATCCCGTCGCCGTCGCTGTCAGCCATGAAAGGCTTGGTTCCCAGGGAGACTTCCTCGCCGTCCGAGAGGCCGTCCCTGTCGGTGTCATAGAGCCCGGGCCAGGCGCCGTATTTTTTAAACTCGCTGTCGTCGGGGAGCCCGTCCTCGTCGCCGTCGGTTAAGAGCTGGAATTTTATGCCGCTGTAGGGGACCGAGCCGGCGCTTAATATGCTTGCCCCGCCGTTATTGTCCAGGGAAAGCGGCATGAAATTCGTGGCGCGCGCTTTTATGCTTCTTTTGGCGGGATTGGTCAGCGGCTTGATGCCGACGATGTTTTTTGTCAGGCAGTGGGCGGGCAGTTTTCTGGCCAGAGAGAAATAGATGTTCCTGTCGCTGCCGTCCAGCATCAGGGAGGCGAAATGGTGGCCGCACGAGATCCCTTCGTGTTCCTGCAAATATTCCCATTTTTTCCCGTCGGGGCTTATTATGACAAGGTAATCGTTGAAGCTTTTGGTCAGCTCCAGGGAAGTGTCGTATCGCTTGTAACCCAGGTCCATTATGGAGCAGGCGAGGTCCGCGGGCGCTTCCGCGGTCAAAAAAAGGGAAAACGCAAAGAGGATAAGGATTGAGTTTTTCATGATCAATGCTCCATCATTTCTTGTAACTTAACGCAGAAGTTTTCGTGACTTCTTCCGGGAGGCAGCGTGATATCGATCAGTTCGCCGTGCTCCATATTGACTATGACGTGCTTTTCATCGGAAAAGGAAAGCGTATTGTAAAGCGAGGCTGATGACACGTTGACTCTTGTGTCTCCGCGGCCCGTTATAAGGTCTTCCAAGCGTCCTCCGACCAAAAACAGGACGGGAAGGTCGGCGTCTACAGCCTTCAATCTTTCCGGGATGCTTTTCGTTCCTCTGGCAAGAAGCCTGAAGTTTTCGGACGTAGTCTTGGTCTTTCCTATCAGATCGGCTCCCACTTTCGCTTTTCGGCCGATGTCGCTTTGGAGAAGGACGTTCGCGATGTCGGATCCGCAGAACGGGCTTCCGGCGAAGATTGCGCCGCCAGCCGTTTCGCGAAAATCGCGGTTTTTCATTTGCTCGAAGAACAGAAGCCCTCCCATCGAATGGGCGAAGAACAACGGCTTCAGCTCCCAGCTTCCGCAGCGTTTATAAGCGAAGCCGTAAAGGTTGTGTTCGCTGCCTTTGCCGCCGCAATAATCTCTGATCGAGCCACGATCGGAATCCCAGGGGAAGTCGAACACTATGCAGGGCGGAAAACCGGCGTACCGGCAAGCTTTTTCCTTAAGCTCGCCGAAAGCCGTTTCCGGAGAGCCGTGCCAGGTCGGTTCCGAGCGGATGCCGTGGATAAGGACGAGCGGCCTGATCGGCCTCAGGGAAAAAGAGTAATGGATGGTTCCGGCTTCCGAGTTTTCCGGGCGCGAAACTATGAGATCGATCGGCCGGTTGGGAACGGCGTTGGTAATGTAAAGCCTTTTGGAAATTAGGTCTCCGGTTTGCGGGAAAACAACTTTCGCCGGTTCGTCGAATTCTAATGAGCCCTGACGGGCCTCCAGGACAAAATCATTGGTGGCGGTCACTTCCAGGCAGTAGCCTTGTTTTTCCGGGGAGAAGATCCACTTGTCCCTATCTTCCGCCTCAAGGAAACAGTTCGCGAAGCCGGGTTCTTCGGCAAGCAGGCTGGCAGAGTATCGCTTGTCTTTTTCGATCGTGCCTTCTTCGTCCCATTGGCACAGGAAACGGTAGCTTCGAGGTTCGGACACCGCGGTTCCGAACACATTGCTTCCGGCGTAATCGACGGTGAACATGACGCTTTTGCGGTCCTCTATGTTTGTCGGCTGCGCCGCGTGGAAATAAACGGTCTGATATCTCTCGGAGAAACTGACGGAGATCCAGTCGGACGATCCGCTGCAATTTTGAAAATTCAAAAGGTTGTTTCCCACGATGTAATGATCGCTCGTGTAATTCGAATTGAAGCGGAAAACGAAATCCCGATCTTCCCCAAGTGAGGAGAGCGAAGCCAGGAGCAGAAATATAAAGAAAACAGTGCGCATAAGTTTAAAAAGGCGGGAGGAGGGATGAAGCTCCTCCCTGGCGATCCGCGCATGGACAGGCCGCGTCATGTTGCGAGGGGACGTCTTTCGCAAGCCGGCCGCGCGGAGCGCTTATTTTCGGATTAAAACGTAAGTGAAGCTGAGCGTTTTGCTCTGCGCTTCGGAAATACAGACGCTGGCGGAGCCAACGGGGTCTATGCGGATCCAGTAGGGGACGCTTGTCTCCTGCAGAGGCGTCAAAAGGATAACTGAGCGTTCCGAAAGGCCGGAGAAATAGATCATAACTTCCGTTTCGCCGGCCGCAATGTCCGCGCGCCCTCCCTGTGAAGCCGAGAAGTCGACGAAACTGACCGGTTTGATATCCTGGCTGGACGCCAGCACAAGATCCCCGGATTCCGCTCTCAGGCAAGCCGCGCTGTTGGCGATGACAAGGTCGCAGCGTTCATCAGCGCTGCCGACATACCAGTTGCCGTTTGTCGGGAGCCTGAGGTCCGTAACGGTCAGGGCGCCGGTCACGGTGCCTCCGGAAGCGGTGATCAGCTCCTGTAAAAAAGCGGGGTCGAGGTCGTCCCTTCCGATGAGCACGCTCCTGCCCAGAAGGTAGTCCATCTTTCCCGCCAGCGTGCCTTCTGTCACGGCGTTGGAGCCGCTGATGGAAAGCGTTCCGTCTTTTGACAAGTTTATCTCGCTGTCTCCCTTGAACGCGATCTGTGACCAGAGCTCTTCTTCGGACGTGGTAAATTTCCAGTATTCTGAAACGCTGGGGGTAGGATTGGCGAAGATGGTTTCGCCCATGTCGGGCTCGTCATAGCGGTAGTAGCTCAAATCGCCGCGGTAGGAGGAGCAGACGTAAGGATGGAGAGTCTGGTACATGGGAGTTTTGCGAAGTCCGACCAGATACTCTCCGGGAATGATGTTCGTGTTGTTCGAGAAGGTGTAGACGCAGCGGGGAAAGGCGGTGGTCACGACGCTGACGGCGTAAAATATGACGTCTATTTCCAGCGATTTTTTGAAGACGCAGACGGCTTCCGGCGGCGCGATCTCGGAGGCGTTCTTAAAGTACAGCGTGACGCTTTTGACGTTTGCCTGCGACTTCGTTCTGAAGCGGCTGGCGAAATGAGTGACGTAAGAGATGTCGTAGTGCCTGGGCATGGTTGGCGGGGACAAAGGGCCGACTAACGGGGAGGAGGTCTTGTAAACATATTCTCCTCCGCTTCCTGTCACTATGCTTTGAGCTATTATTGAAGAAGGAGATTCTACTAGAAGGGTGCCGTTAGTCAGCCCTTTGCAAACAGTCTGCAATCCGGCGATCTTGCCGTTGGCGTTTCTTACGGAAGTCTTAAGTTCGGCTATGCCGGAAGTGTGCTCCGCGAAAGTTTCCGCGTCGAAGCCCTGGCTTTCCTCGGAACGCAGGGCGTAGGGCGCGGGGACGAGGTCAAGGTCAGGCGTCAGCAGTTTGTAGTTGGCGTATTCGCCTTTGGAGACCCAGATCCTCAGTTTCCTCAAAGAGCCTTCGGCAAAAAGGTCTTTGGGCAGCGCTTCCATATTGCTAAGGGAAGTGTTGCCCAAAAGGACATAGAGGGTATGGCCTAATAGCGCGATCGGCGTGCCGTACAAGGGATCGAGATCCGGGGTGAGAGTGCTGTTGGTCCAGAGAACATGGCTCTCGTCGCCGTCATGGATCAGAAACTTAACATAGACGGTGGAATTGGCGGCGGCGACGGAATCCTCGAGTTCCAGCCGCAAAGGCAGGAGCGGATCCTGGGCGCGGGAGCTCAAGGCGGTGAAAACTATAATTGACAAAAGCAGGATCTTTTTCATAAAGGAAATCCTATTGTTTGGTTAACGGTTGCGGCGATTGAGAAGAATTAAAAAGATGAGCAAGGCGAAAGATGTCGGTTCAGGCGTAAGGTAAAGTTTGCCGTAGGTCTCGAAAGAGGATCCGAGGGATATCGGGTTCCCGTATTTAAGAACGGTCACCTGCGCGCCTCCAAGGCAGGCTTCCCCGGCTTCCCTTAAGCCTTCGGACGCGAAGGCGGAGAGCGCCGCCGAAAGGCAGACGAAGAGGAATATTGTTTTTGGTAGTTTCATAAAAATTCTCCTTTTACACTAGTAAGCGGTCGCGAAAACGAAAAAATTGCGTTTCGGGTTTTTCAGCATCCCCGGAGGCATTGTGGTAAAATATACCCATTGTTGAATTAACCACCATAAGTAAATTCGTCTATGAAAGAAATCGCCAAAGGCAAAACTTTTCAGATCAAAACTAAAAACACCATGATGCTCTTCGTGCCGAGGAAGGACACCATGACGCTCATCTATTACGGCAAGAGGCTGTCCAGCGCCACGGATATAGAGAAGCTCTGGGGCCAGACTTCCCGCTGGTTCTATACCTTGGGCGGCAACATTCAGGAAACCTACCCCGCGTTCGGCGGAGACCTTGAGACGCAGCCTGACCGCCAGTCCATGAACGTGCACGGCGCGCTCCAGGCCATCCATACCAACGGCGACCCGACCACGGAATGGCAGATAGAAAAAATCGAGGAAGTGAAGGACCAGAAAGGCTTCAAGCATTACGTCTTCAGCTACAAGGACAGAGTCTATCCCTTCTTCGCGAAGCAGCACTATAGGGCCAGCTTTGAGACCGACATCATAGAGACCTGGGTGGAACTTTCCCACAAGGAAAAAGGCGACGTCAGGCTCCCCAGGATGGATTCCTGCGGCTTGAAGTTCCGCGGCCTCTCTAACCGCTACTTCGTCCAGAACCTCTACGGCACCTGGGCCTCCGAAGCCTTCGCCGCCGAAAGCGAGATCCCCAGAGGCGGACATCTCGAATTCGACGCCAGGTCCGGCGTCCGCGACGCCTGGGGCAACAACCCCTCCTTTATGCTCTCTATAGGCCAAAAAGCCACCGAGACGGAAGGGCAGGTCATTGCCGGCGCCCTGGCTTGGTCCGGCTCCTGGCACATCGATCTGTTGCACGACGCCAACGACGATCTGCACATCTACGCCGGCGCCGCCAACCTTTCCGGCCCCTATATTCTGGAAGCGGGTAGAACGCTGACTCTTCCCAAGTTCCTGCTTACTTATTCCGACAAGGGAAAAGGCCAAGTCTCCCGCAATTTCCACACCTGGGCCCGCGACTACTGCATCCCCAGGGGACACGAGCTCAGGAGCATCCTCCTCAACAGCTGGGAAGGCGCCTACTTCAATCTCTCCGACCAGGTCTTGCTCGACATGATGGACGGCGTTAAGAGGATCGGCGGCGAAATGTTCGTCATCGACGACGGCTGGTTCGCCCAGGGCGAATTCACCCGCAACAACGGCACCTCCGGTTTGGGCGACTGGACCTGGAACAGGGACAAGCTTCCCAAGGGCCTGGCTTATCTTGTCAAGCAGGCCAAGAAGCGCGGTCTCAAACTGGGCCTCTGGTTCGAGCCGGAAATGGCCAACACGAAAAGCCAGATCGCCCACGACCATCCGGAATGGATCATCAGGGGAACGAACCGCGCCTTAAGAGGCGGCCGCGGCGCCACGCAGGTCGTCCTCGACATGTCCAACCCCAAGGTCAGGGAAAACATCTTCAATCAGATCGACGCCGTCCTCAAATCCGCTCCCGGCCTCTCCTACATCAAGTGGGACGCCAACGCGGACTTCATGAACTACGGCTCCGACTTCCTTAAAGGCGAGAAGTGCGCCAACCTTTGGTTCGACTACACCGCGGGCGTCTATGAGCTCATCGCCAAATTAAGGAAGAAATATCCCAAGATCATCTTCCAGGCCTGCTCCTCGGGAGGCGCCCACGCGGAATACGGCTTCCTCTCCTACGCTGAGGAATTCTGGGGCTCCGACGACACGGACGCCAGGCAGCGCATCTTCATCCAGTGGGGCGAGACGCAGTTCTATCCCGCCAACGCCATGGCCTGCCACGTCACGGCGGTCCCCAGCCACCAGACCGGCCGCGTTACGCCCATCAAGTACCGCTTTGACGTCGCCATGTCCGGCCGCCTCGGCCTCGAGCTGCATCCCAAGAACATGACGGAAGAGGAGCTTGAATTCTCCACCAAGGCCATCGAGACCTACAAGAAGGAGATCAGGCCTATCGTTCAGCAGGGCGACCTCTACCGCCTCGTCAGCCCCTATGAAAACACCTACGCCTCCATCATGTATGTCAACAAGGAAAAGAGCAAAGCTGTCCAGTTCTTCTACGGCATGAACATGACCTACTGCGGCGACTATCCGCCGCCCGTGAAGCTCCAGGGTCTCGACCCCAAGGCCAAGTACAGAGTGGAAGAGCTGAACTATACTCTTGACAGGAAGGGCAACCCGAAGCTCCACACCGTTGTCAACAAGGAAGTTCTGAGCGGCGAAGCCCTGATGGAAGTCGGCATCGGCTTCACGATGCGCCCGGAATATGACTCGGCTGTCCTGAAACTCACCAAAGTCAAGTAACCATTCATTTGCTAAAATAAAGTAGCCAAGCATTCATTAACAAGAAAGGAGAATATTATGAAAAAATTACTGACCGTTCTCGCTGTTCTTTTGGCCTGCTCCTCCCTTATGGCCGCTGACATCTACGTATCCCTTAGCACAGGCAAAAACAGCAAGGAAGGAACCAAAGAAGAGCCCCTGAAGAGTCTCTGGAAAGCCCTTGAGAAAGCCGCTGACGGCGACACCATCCACCTGGCCGAGGGCATCTATCCCGGCAACCTCAAATGCAACTGGTTCCTTATCGACAAGCCAATCTCCATCATCGGCGGCTACAAGGCCGACTTCTCCGAAAGAGATCCTCTGAAGTACAAGACCATGTTCCAGCCCCTCAATGAAAACAACGACAAGAAGGGCACCGGACTCGGCATCTTCACGATCGAATTCGACAAAGCCAAACCGGCTCCCAAGGGCGTCAACATGGTCTTCGACGGCTTGATCTTCGACGACGGCCAGGCCCAGAGCTACCACGCCACGAAGGGCAAACCGGAAGGCGTCGACACCGGCATGTGGCTGGAACCCCCGGCCAAGGGCGACACGCCGTTCGCTTCCAGCAAACGTTATCTGGTCTACGCCGCCACCGCCAACAGAGCCGAAGGCGACATCACCTTCAAGAACTGCGCCTTTGTGAACGCCGGCAACATCGCCGTGAACCTCAACTGGTACAAGGGCAAGGTCATCATGGAAAACAACGTTTTCTGCAACAACCTGATGATCGGCGCCAACGTCATCTCGAGCAATCCTGAAAAGGGCGCGGTGGAATGGATCTTCAAGAACAACACCGTGCTCTTCACCTGGAGCCGCACCAGCGAGCTCTCCGACATGGGCTTCGGCGTCCGCGTCAACGCCAACATGAACTCCGAGATCAAGGACAACGTCATCGGCCTCAGCGTGCTGACCGGCTTCGACAACACCAAGGGCCTCGACAGCACCAAGAAGACCAAGCTTGACGGCAACGTCTTCTTCCTGAATCGTCAGTCCGATGCTCAGGTCACGAAATCCCCCTCCGTCATCAAAGTCAAGGTCGAGGATTTCGAGGATGACATGGAAGGCAACTTCGGCATCGAATCCGCTCAGGAAAACACCACCCTGGAAGATCCCAACGTCTTCAAGGGCCGCCTGAACGCCCCGTACCTCAACGCCTTCCTCAGTATGAAGTACTCCGAGACCGCCACGCTTGACACCGACAAACTGAACGCTCTCCGTTCCGTCCTCGGTCTCCCGCAGCAGGGCACCATCGTCTCCAAAGTCGACATGTTCGGCAACCGCTACCCCCTGGACGACGCCCTCAAGCTCTTCGGCGCCATCCCCGGCAAAGGCGCTCAGAACATCAAGTAATTTTACTTGCAAACCGAACAAAAAAAAAGCCCGCGTCCGCGGGCCTTTTTTTTGTTGCATATACAAAACAATTGGCTTTTTTGATAGCATTGTATAAAAAAGCAAGATACTGTTGACCCTTGGCAAGCTTATTTTTTCGGAGGATCAAATGAAAAAATCTATCCTGACTTTCTTTGCCATAATTTTCTTTACGGCGGGAGCGGCGTTAGCAGACACTGTCACGCAGGAAGTCGTGAACGTTCAAAAATATGTTAAGGGCAAAACTACGCTTAAGCTGAGCGGAACGCTTAGCGAAACCGCCATGAAAGCGCTTGCAGAAGGGGAGAGCAGCGTCTCGATCTGCAACGCTCTCGGCAGCTTACTTTCTGTTCCGACACTGCTTCCCGAAGCGAAGAATGGGTTCGGGACGAAGACCGCTACCCAAAAGATCTCCGTCAAATCGAAAAAAGGAAAATTCAGTTGGGCGGAAAAAGACGTTGCCGCGAATTATGCTTTTGTGGTCGGGCCCGAAACAAATAAACCAACGAAAGCGTCTTTGAAATCTTCCGGAACGATAGATACGAAAGACATCGACAATTTCAAGACTAAAAAGGCAGCGGTTTTGGACATACTATCCCACGAAAACAGCTCCGGAAGCGTTGCCGCCTACGCTTTCACTCCTGAACTTGTTGGCAAAAACTTTAAGCACGCGTACAAAGGCGCGGATCTGCAAGTCAAGTTTTCCGCCAACGTGAAGGGCAAGGCGACGGCGGCGTTCAAGTTTCTTCCCAACGCCGCCTCCCCCGCGTTTGTTGGCGGGTATGTTCCTCCCGCCCCTCCGGCAGTGACAAACAGGTTGTACATGGTCATCGATCTTTCGGGAGGCCCTGACGCCGAAAGCTATCCGATAAGCTATCTTAACGGAGTTCCCGAAGGCGGCTGGACGGAGGAATACAAGACCACGAAGATGGTGCTTAGCAAGATCAACGCCGGCAAATTCACCATGGGCAGCCCCGAGGATGAACTTGGAAGGGACGATGACGAAGTCCAGCGCGAAGTGACTTTGACAAAAGATTTTTTCATTGGCGTGTTTGAGACAACTCAAAAACAGTACGACCTGATAATGGGATCAAATCCGTCAAATCATAAAGGCGATGCCAGACCGGTGGAATGCGTTTCATACAAAATGATTCGAGGAAGAGAAGAAGGAGCCGGCTGGCCTGAGAGCAGCGACGTTGACTCGGATTCTTTTCTTGGCGTTCTGCGCGCCAAGACCAATCAGGCTTTCGACCTTCCCACGGAAGCGCAGTGGGAGTACGCCTGCAGAGCAGGCACTACCACAGCTTTGAACAGCGGGAAGAATTTGTCTATATTTGATGAGTGCGACGAAATGGCTGAGGTCGGCCGCTATTGGTACAATGGCGGCAGCGATAAGGATGATGACGGCAATTACATCGCTCATGCCAAAGTTGGTTCGTATCTTCCGAACGCCTGGGGATTGTACGATATGCATGGCAACGTGGATGAGTGGTGTCTGGATTGGTGGGAGAATTGGAACAGAGATCCGGCCACAGACCCGCATGGCGGAGAAGAAGGAGATAAGCGTATTGTCCGGGGCGGAAGCTGGGGCAATCACGCCTCCTGCTGCCGCTCTGCTTTCCGCATCTTTTACAGCCCTGGCTTCACCTCCGACAACCACGGCTTCCGCGTTGTCCTGGTTCAAAGCGAGTAGATGTGATTTTAAAATTTCAAGGCCCGCTCCCGCGGGCCTTTTTTTACTGCTAATCAAGACCTTTTTACAGTTTAATTTTAAGAGTGACGTTTGAGCGTCTGACCTTCCAACCGCTACCACATACTTTCGAAACTTGAAAAATATTGAAATTTTGAAAGCGAAATCGTATAATACTTTCGAAAAACGAAAAAATAGCAATTTCAGAAAGCGAGATTCTTATGAAGAAATACATTGAAAGGACACAATATCTGGATAGGCTTAAGGGGCTTATAGGGACTCCCGATATCAAAATCATAACCGGCATTCGCAGATGTGGTAAGTCCGAACTGATGCATGCCTTTGTGAGCTACATTGAGAATAACATAAAGATGGCTAATGTTATTTTCGTGGATTTTTTCAACTTAGAGTATGAAGAACTGAAAAATTACAAAGCTCTTTATGATTATGTTGAAAAGAAATACGTCAAAGATAAAATTAATTTTGTATTTATTGACGAAGTTCAACTGTGTGAAAATTTTGAGCTGGCAGTAAATAGTCTCCACAACAGCAAAAAATATGATATTTACATAACCGGCTCGAACGCCTTCCTTCTTAGTTCCGATCTTACGACATTGTTTACCGGTAGATTCTTGGAAATACCAGTTTATCCATTCAGTTTCAAAGAATTTTCATTGTATTATTCTGAGGTCAAAAGCAAGAAAAATAAACTGGATGATTATGTGCTTAAAGGCGGATTAGCGGGATCCTACGAATATACTAACGAAACTGATCGCAAAGCATATTTGAAGGATGTATATTCCACGATAATCAGAAGAGACTTGATAAAGAAATATCAAATTACTGACGTTGATTCGTTGGAACATCTCGCTGAGTTTATGATGGACAACATATCCAATATCACATCACCCAACAACATAAGCAATGTGCTGAATATCAATAAAATTCCTGCTAATCATGTTACGATAGGAAAATACGTCAAATGTTTATGCTCGGCCTTCTTATTTTACGGTACGAAAAGGTTTGACGTAAAAGGGAAGAAATATCTGGAGACGTCTGAAAAGTATTACCTTGCTGATCTGGGAATCAGAGGCGCCGTTTTAGGAAGACGAAATATAGATTACGGCAGATGCTATGAAAACATCGTTGCCATAGAACTTCTTCGGCGAGGATACGAAATCTATGTTGGCAAGCTTTACCAGAAGGAAATAGATTTTGTAGCTATGAAGGGCGATGAAAAAATATACATACAAGTTTCGGACAATATTACTGTGGAGGAGACTTTTAAACGGGAAATTAATTCCTTATTGTTGATCAGAGATGCTTATCCAAAAATATTGATAGCAAATACCGGTCATCCGGAATATCAGTATGAGGGAATTAAGATCGTTGATATTAGTGACTGGCTATTAAGTTAATGAAATAAGGCTTAAGGTCAAGATCTACATTTTTACTAACTTATCTTTAACTAAATAATATTTTTTTCAAAGCAAACCAATTTTTGGGGTAAAAGATGAAAAGATCCATCCTGCTTATTTTCGCCACGATCTTCTTTATGGCCGGAGAGATGTTCGGCGGTTCTGTCGTTACGCAGGAAGTCGTAAACGTTCAAAAATATGTTAAGGGTAAGACCACGCTTAAGCTGAGCGGAACGCTTAGCGAAACCGCCATGAAAGCGCTTGCAGAAGGGGAGAGCAGCGTCTCGATCCGCAACGCTCTCGGCAGCTTACTTTCTGTTCCGACACTGCTTCCCGAAGCGAAGAATGGTTTCGGGACGAAGACCGCTACTCAAAAGATTTCCGTCAAATCGAAAAAAGGAAAATTCAGTTGGGCGGAAAAAGACGTTGCCGCGAATTTTGCCTTTGTGGTCGGGACCGAAACAAACAAACCAACGCAAGCGTCTTTGAAATCTTCCGGAACGATAGATACGAAAGACATCGACAACTTCAAGACGCAAAAGGCAGCGGTTTTGGACATACTATCCCACGAAAACAGCTCCGGAAGCGTCGCCGCCTACGCTTTCACTCCTGAACTTGTTGGCAAAAACTTTAAGCACGCAAGTAAAGGCGCGGATCTGCAAGTCAAGTTTTCCGCCAACGCGAAGGGCAAGGCGACGGCGGCGTTCAAGTTTCTTCCCAACGCCGCCTCCCCCGCGTTTGTTGGCGGGTATGTTCCTCCCGCCCCTCCGGCAGAGACAAACAGGTTGTACATGGTGATCGATCTTTCCGGCGGAACCAACGCAACTAGCTTTGCGATAAGCTATCTTGACGATGTGCCGGAAGGTGGCTGGACGGAAGAATACAAGACTACGAAGCTTGTCTTGAGGAGGATCGAGCCCGGAACCTTCGTGATGGGCTGCCCCACTAATGAATTAGGTAGAATTCCCATTGATGTTGGTATTTTCGAAACTCAGCACCAGGTAACTTTGACAAACGCTTTTTACATTGGCGTTTTTGAAACGACGCAGAAGCAATACGAATTGATTATCGGAATGGAACCGTCAGAATATGTAGGAGCGACCAGGCCTGTGGAAAGCGTTTCATACGATATGCTTCGTGGAAATAATAAAGGCGCGAGCTGGCCTTATGGTTATGACGTGGACGAAGACTCCTTTTTTGGCAAACTTCGCTCCAAAACTCAAATGACTTTCGATCTTCCCACTGAAGCACAGTGGGAATATGCCTGCAGGGCAGGCACGACCACGGCGCTTAACGATGGCAGTAATATTACCAATACATATAGCGACGGGAGCCTGGCCAAGTTGGCTCGTTACTGTTTTAACCGCGACGACGGCAAAGGTGGTTATGGCGAACACACAGCCGTAGGTTCATATCAACCCAACGCCTGGGATTTGTACGATATGCTTGGCAACGTGTATGAATGGTGCCGGGATTGGTTTGAGGAAGACCTGGGCACAACTCCCGCGACGGAGCCGTATGGGCCTAGTGTGGGCTCGTTACGGGTGATCCGCGGCGGCGGCTGGAATCTCTTAGCTTACAGTTGCCGCTCCGCCAACCGCTACTACCGCGGATACCCCCACAGATGCAGCAATCTGAGCGGCTTCCGCGTTGTCCTGGTTCAAAGCGAGTAGATGTGATTTTAACTTTTCAAGGCCCGCGGGAGCGGGCCTTTTTTGATACAATTTTTACGGTACAAAGCAGCACACTTAACGCTCAACGCCCGGAAAACAAAATGAAAAAAGCGATCCTTTTGGCCGTCTCCGCTCTGTTTTGCCTTGCCGCTTTCTGTGACGAGAGCTGGTCGGAAGCCGGCAGCTTCGACGGAAGCGAACTTACGACGATAGTCCTTAAACCCACCGATCCAATAGCCTACAGCAGCGCCCTATCGGACGGGGCTCCTGTCTCTTTGACCATAGAGGCGGTCGACGAGTCGGACGAGACCATCGTCGCCGGAATCTTTTCCAACGCCTCCGGAACGGCTTTGGAAGGAACGACTGTCTGGAACTACTACGCGCCCGAGTATTCTCATCTGCCCAAGAGCGACACCTACGAGATAACCGAGACCGTCACCAGCTCCAGGGGAAGCGAAGCCTTCTCCTGCACCGTCACCATTTTGCCCGAGCCGGCGCTTTTCGCGCTTCTTTCGCTCGTTTGCGCGCTTTTATGGCGCGGGCGCGTCAAAGTTACCGCCGTTTTCCTGGCGCTTCTCTGCGTTTCAACTTTCAGCGCCAAAGCCGACGGAGCGGTCGGCAGCGTCAGCTTCCTGCAGATCAAGCCCTGTTCCAAGAACGTGATCATAAATTATACGATGACTCCCGCGAACGCGGACGCGCTTTATGACATGAAGTTCTACGGTTCCGTTGACAACGGCGCGACGACCTTCGAGCTCAGGGAAAAAGGCACGCTTCAGGGAGCGCTCTATCCCTCGCTCAACGAAACTTTCTGCGGCGCGGGAAACCACAAAGTCATCTGGATCCCGGACGAAAGCTTTCATTCAGTCAAGACCGACGCCTTCAAAGTTAAGGTCCAGGCCGAGGCGGTTGACATCGGAGAGACTTACATGGTCATAGATATTTCCGGCGGAACAGAGGCGGAAAGTTTCCCAATATCTTACCTCAGCGCTGTTCCGACAGACGGCTGGGATGACAATTACAAGACTACCAAGCTGCTCCTGCGCTTGATCCCTGCGGGAACATACATTATGGGAAGTCCTGCGGGCGAAACCGGCAGAGGGGCCAACGAGGTAGAACACAAAGTGACGCTGACCAGACCTTTCTATGCCGGCGTGTTCGAAGTCACCCAGAAGCAGTACGAATTGGTTATGGGTATCAATCCTTCTGAGTATGAAGGCGTCAAAAGGCCGGTGGAAAAAGTTTCCTACAACGATATCCGCGGGTCGGAAAAGGGCGCCGGCTGGCCGGCTAACAACGCGGTGGATGAAGATTCCTTCATGGGCGTTCTGCGCGCCAAGACAGGATTGTCTTTCGACCTGCCTACGGAAGGGCAGTGGGAGTTTGCCTGCAGGGGATTGACGACTACGGCTCTTAACAACGGCAAGAATCTTACGGGGACTGACGCGTGTCCCAATTTGGGCGAAGTGGCGCGTTATTGGTTCAACGGCGGAGAAAGCTCGGCGCATTATGCGGTCGGCGGTTATGATCCCAACGCCTGGGGGCTTTACGACATGCACGGCAACGTTTACGAGTGGTGCCTCGACTGGTATAAGGAATATCTTGACAGCGATTCCGTTACTGACCCCAAAGGAGAGACAAGCGGAAGCTATCGAGCCATCAGGGGCGGAAGCTGGAACGACTACTCTCAATACTGTCGTTCCGCTACGCGCCGCTACCGCAGTTGTACCCCAAGCAAGAGCTACAACGACCTGGGCTTCCGCGTTTTCCTTACAAAGTAAGGTTCAGCCTTACAGCGACGTGATGAAAACGCCAACAAGGATCATGATCGTTCCCAAAACGCTCATGAGGCAGGGCGCTTCGCCGAGCATGGCCCAGGCTAGAAGCATTGTGATGACCGGGCAGAGATAGATGCCCACGGCGCATTTCACGGTGCCGATTATCTGGGAGGCCTTGTTCCAGGCCGTGAAGCTTATGGCCGAGGCCAGGACGCCCAGGAATGTCAGGGGAAGCAAAAATTTCAGCTTCAGGAAGCGGGAAAAGTCGAAGCTTAAGCCGAACAATCCGTGCAGGCCGTCCACCGGGCTAAGGAGGAAGAGGGGAAGCAGCATCACCAGCGCCCAGAAGAAGGAGCGCCTGATCTGGAAGAACTGGTTGTAGCCCTTGGCGTTCAATTTATCCATAACGATGGAATAGAAGCCCCAGCTGAGCATGCAAAGGCAGGCCAGGAAATCGCCCAGAGGATGCAGGTGCAAATTGAAGTTCCCCCGGGTGCTGACCAAAACTATACCGACTAGCGCAAGGACAAGACCGGGCCAGAAAGAAGGCCTGAGCTTCATCTTAAGCCAGAAGCGGCCCAATATGGCCGTCATAACGGGGGCGGCGGCTACGATAATGGATACGTTGGAAGCGGTGGAATAATAGAGCGCGCAGTTCTCCAGCATCTGGTAGAAAGCCGCGCCGGTCATGCCCAGGAAGAAGAAGAGCCATTCGTCGCCCTTATTGATCTTGTCCACCCTGGGATAGATCCCCCAAAGGACCACGTAGGCCAGAAGGAAACGGAAATATTGGATCTCCAGGGCCGAAAAATCCGCCAAGAGGTATTTGGTCGCCACGAAGGTGGCGGCCCAAACTACGACGGCAACTCCAGCCAGGAAATACCCGAACAATTTGAATTTGAAAGTCATATGAAAGAAGATTATAACAAAATCGTGGAATCGCGGGTTATGCTAAAATAGTATAAAGAAAGTGTTTTCCCTTTAACCTGACACGCGAGGTAAAATTATGTCCGACAGCTACACAAAGACCACCACGACATCTTTAGGTTCGAGACTCGGCTCTTCGCTGATAGGCGTTGTCATCGGCATCGTGCTGTTCATTGCGGCCTTCCCTGTAATCTTTTGGAACGAAGGCAGAGCCATTAAAAGGACGAAAGCGTTGAACGAGGGCGAAAAAGTCTGCGTGACGATAGACGCCGCGGCTCCGGCCGCGGATACGGAAGGGAAATTGGTGCACTTGGCCGGAATGGTGAAGACTCCCGACCGTTTGGGCGACGAAGTCTTCGGCGTTTCCGTTTCCAATTCGCTGCGTTTCGCCAGGGTCGTTGAGATGTACCAGTGGAAGGAAACGAGCCATTCCGAAACGAAGAAGAAGACCGGCGGCGGCACCGAGACGACGACCACCTACACTTATTCCAAAGTTTGGTCGGATACTCCCATCGACTCCTCTTCCTTCGAGAAGCCGGAAGGCCATGAGAATCCCGTCGACTGGCCAGTTAACGGCGAGAAGTGGCAGGTCGCGGAAGCGACGCTGGGCGTTTTCTCGCTGACCGCCGACCAGATCGAAAGGGCCGGCAAAGAAGCGGTCTTCACGCCTTTCGTGACGAACAATATGCCGCTGCCTTCTGGGCTTGACGCCTCGTATGTGAGGATCCCGGGCGGCTTCTTCAAAGGCGCTTCCGCTGGCTCCAGCGTCTCCGCTCCGAAAGTGGGCGACATCAAAGTGACTTTCGAATCCGCTCCCGTCTGCGAGATCAGCATGGCCGGCAAGAAAGAAGGCAACACGATAAGGAAGTACCAAACGGCCAACGGCGAACTGATACTTCAGTACAACGGCAGCATGTCCAAGGAAGAGATCTTTGCCGCGGCGCACCGCGACAACACCATCATCACCTGGCTTATCAGGATCGCCGCGCTTCTGATGTTCTTCTTCGGCTTGAAGCTCATAATCGGCCCGCTCAACGTGCTGGCGGACATCATTCCCTTCTTCGGGAACATCATGGACTTCGTGACGGGGACGGCGACTTTCCTGATCGCGCTTATTCTGACGCTCGTTACGGTGGCGATCGCCTGGCTTACGGTCCGTCCTGTTATCGGCATCATACTGATAGCGGTCGCGGTGCTTTTGATCGTCCTGGCGAAGAAGAAAGGCAAAGAGAAAAAACAGGCAGTCCAGCAGTAGTTCATGTCCAAAAGCGTTTTCATAGTTCTGCTCTGCGTCCTTTTTCTGGCCGTCGGCTTTTGGCTGGGAAGGGGAAAGGACAACGGTCCGACTGTTCAAAACGGCCAACTTTTGCCTAAGGTCAGAGAGACCGCGAAGCCCGTCGAAGATGAGGAAGCGGGGTCCGTTGTTGCCTCCGCCGACTACGCGGAGGGAGTTCCCGCTGCCGCGAGCGGATCTGATAAAAGCGCTGCCGTAAAGAAGACAGCAGCCGCTGTAAAAAGTTCCGATCTGCCTTACATTGAGGGCGAGCTTATCCTGCGCCCCAAGGAAGGCGTCTCCCGGGCGGAACTGATCGCGCTTTTGAAAGAACGGGGCATCGCCGTGATAGGCGACATCCCGGAACTAGATTTGATAAGAGTTTCCCTCCCTGACGACATGAAGGTCGGCGACGCGCAGAAGTTCCTGAAGGAAAAAGACGCGGTCTCGGAGACCGTAAGGAACGCTCCCGTGACACTGGAACCCGCGCCTGTGGCGGAAAACATCAAGCAGGGCACGCCGGTCGGAAGCTCGGCCCTAAAGCTGATGGGCGGAGAGATCATCGGCAAAGGCCGGGACGGCGACGGGATACTGGTGGCTGTTCTGGACACCGGAGTGGACGACAGCAATCCCTCCCTCGCGTGCCAGACTTTCGGCGGCTATGACATCGTGAACGACATGGCTTTTGTTACGGACAAGAACGGGCACGGCACGGCCTGCGCCTCGCTTATCGCCGGAAAAGGCGGGGAAGGCGGCGTTTTGGGCGCGGCGCCGAAAGCGAAGATCCTGCCTGTGAAAGTCATGGATGATTCCGGCAAAAGCGACGGGTTCGCCATAGCCAAGGGGATAGTCTACGCGGTGGAAAAAGGCGCCAAGATCATAAATCTGAGCCTGGGCACGACCTCGGAGACGACGCTTCTGGATTCCGCTATCGATTACGCGCTAGGCAAGGGCGTTCTTGTCGTGGCCGCTTCCGGCAACGAAGGCAAAGAAGGCGAGAATTATCCCTCGACTGTCGACGGCGTCTTGTGCGTCGGCGCGGTGGACGGCGAAAAGTGGAAGGCGGCGTTCTCGAACTACGGCCCGAAAGTCGACCTTGTCGCGCCGGGCGTTTTGGTCGCGTCAGCGGCGCCAACGGGAGGAATCGTTCTGATGAGCGGGACGAGTTCCGCGGCGCCTCTCGTTTCCGGCGCGGCGGCCAATGTTTGGTCTGAGAATCCCAACTGGAGCGCGGAAAAAGTCGCGGAGAAACTTATGGCGGAAGCCGACGACCTCGGCTCCCCCGGGGCGGACGACTGGTACGGATCTGGGCTCGTCAACCTGTACAGGGCTTTGAGGACGATCAAGGAAAAAGACCTGGCGCTCGCGAGTCTTTACTTCGATCCTCCGGAGCTCATCCAGGGTGAGAGCACTGAAATGGTCGCGGTCTTCCAGAACCGGGGCACGGAAAGGATAGCGGACGGAGCCGCGGTCATAAAGATCGACGACAAGGTTGAAAAAGTGCTTCTGCCTTATTTGGAGCCCGGCGCTTCGGCGGAAGTGAGGCGCTCCTTTAATCTGCCGGAAGGCCGCGCGAAGAGGGAGATGTACCTGGAAATAAGGGCGGACGCTTCTTCGGACGCGCATTTTGAAAACAACGGGAAAAGAATTTTAATCAGTCAAGGAAAATAAAGATGAGAATACTGGTTTCAGGCGCCAACGGAATGCTGGCAAAAGCGGTTAGGGAAAAACTGTCTCAGGAACACGAACTCTTCCTGACGGACGTCGGGGAGATGAATATCCTCGACAAAGCGGAAATAAAAAAGGTCTGCGATATCGCCAAGCCGCATCTGATCCTGAACTGCGCGGCCTACACCGCGGTCGACAAGGCCGAGGAGGACGAAGCGTTCGCCAGAAGGCTGAACGCCGAGGGACCGGCGAATCTTGCCAATGAGTGCAAAGAGAGAGGCATCCCGCTTGTTTCCATCAGCACCGATTTTGTTTTCTTCGGCGACGGCAGCCATCCGATGAAAGAGGACGACCCAACGGCGCCCAAGGGCGTTTACGCCGTGACGAAAAGGGAAGGCGAGCTGGAAATAGAAAAGAGCGGCTGCGAATTCTTGATCGTCAGGACGGCCTGGCTCTACGGTAAGGGCGGAAAGAATTTCCCCGACACGATGATCAAGCTCGCCAAGGAAAGGGAGCTTCTGACGGTCGTCAACGACCAGGTGGGCTCCCCGACGTTCACGCAGGACCTGGCGGAAGCGCTGCTTAACCTTATTTCCGTCGGGGCCAGGGGCTACTACCACTTCACCAACCAGGGCGGGATCAGCTGGTACGACTTCGCCTGCGGCGCGATCGAGGAAGCTTACGCGCTCGGCATGATAGACAAGGCGCATAAAGTTACCGTAAAGCCCGTCACGACCAAGGAATTCCCGCGCCCGGCCCCGCGCCCGGCGTATTCCGTGCTTTGTTTGGAAAAATACACCAAGGCTACCGGAAAGACGCCTCCCGAATGGCGGGAAGCGCTCAAACGCTACCTCAAAAGCCTTTGAACCCCTAATAAATGTTAAAATGAATTAAACCCTAAATAAGGGAGGACATATGAACAAACATATCCTAGCCATAGGTCTTATCGCGGCCCTCGTTTCCCTTGCCGGCTGCGAAAAGAAAACCAACGACGATGAAATGAAGAGCGTCTCGCTTTCTTTGAGAAGCCTTGAGAACAGGCTCGAGAAGATCGAGAAGCGCCTCGGCAGCCTTGAAAAAGCGCCGAGCGCCAAGGCGGAAGTCACAAGCGTTTCCGTAAGCGGCGACGTTGACGACATTCTGGCTTCTTTCAACGAAAAACTCTACAACCTGGAACAGATGATGGTGGCGGCCGGGTTCGACGTCCTGTCCACCAACGAGGACATCGAAGTTTCCGCCATGGCGGAACTCGTCGAAGAAAGGACGATGGAGAAACGCCGCGAGAAATACCAGGCCACCATGCGCGAACTCAGGGACACCCAGCGCAAGAGCGACAGCGACAACTACGGCGCGGCCTTCACGGAGCTTCAGGAGAAGACCAGATTCCGCTGGGGCGGCAACCGCAACGAGAGCCAGGAAGACAGGGAAAAGCGCATGCAGGAAATGGTTCAGGCGAGGGAAGACCTTATCAGGCAGTATCCCGACTCGTACGCCGCTGCGCAGCTCAGGGCTGAGACAGCGGCCTGGAACCTCATGCAGAACAATTACCAGGACGCGCTTAGCACTTACAAAGACTTGATGGCGTCCAGCAAGGGGACCGAGGCGGTCAACGAGTGGGGCGTGCGCAACGTCACGGGCCTTCAGTACTCTCTTGCCAACAAGGCCATCGAGGAAGGCGACTATGCCACGGCCAGGAGCATCATGAAAGATCTTGAAAGCAGCGGCGACGACCTCGTCATGGCTTTCGAGGGCTTCGGCGGAGGCCGCGGCGGCAGAGGCGGCAGAGGCGGCAGGCGCGGCGGACCGGGCGGCGGCTTCAGGATGGAGGACAATCTGATCTCCAGGAACCAGGCCATTTCCAAACTTAACGACAAAATGAACGGAAAATAAGCTTAAGGAAGATAAATGCAGGAACGAGATGAGATAGGCGAAAGCCTTGCGCGCTTTCACGCCGCGCTGAAGCAATCAGGCAGCGGACTCAAGGCTTTCACCAGAAAGCAGTACATGGAAAAATGGAGAAGCGAAAGGATCTTCCATGTTTTGAGGATCAGGACGACCATGGTCCAGGCTATGCAGAATTTCCTCAGCGAAAACGGCCTTCTGAACCTGGAGCGGGTCTCCCTTTCCCCGGTGACGGACCCGCTGGCTCACGACATTGAGTATTCTCCGACCATCCGCTACAAGGGTCAGCCCTACAAGACCACGCACTCGATGATCTACTCGAAGTTTTTGGCCTGCACCAACCCCCTTCTGAAGGGCGTCTACATAGACTCCCCGAACATAAGGCTTGAGCTCGAGAGCCCGACCGGCGAACAGCGCGGCCGCTATCTCATCGACTTTTCCCAGATGGACGTTGAGCTTCGCAGGGAAAAATTCGTGACGCTCGAGGAATACTTCGACGAAGAGGAGAAAGTCAAAGCCATCCTATCCGAGGATTATCAGAAGGCGCTCGCTTTCTTCGAGGACATGATCATCTTCACCGTGAAAGCCCTCATCGAAAAGAACGCGGATGATCTCAAGGCCCTGGGCGTAACGCTTACGGTGCCTAAAAAACCCTTCCCGGCCTTCTTCAGGGACGAAGTGGGGGACGCTTCGGAAAAGGAATTGGGAGACTCCGCGAAAAGCCAGTTCTTCTGGATCAAGGGCATCATGCGCGAAAACTACGACCTGGTCTACCCCTACCTCAGAAAGGACGGTACGAAAAGGCCGCTGGAGGACGTGCCTTCCAAAGACATCTACAACTACGACCTCTGCGCGCAGAGCCAGCTTGCTGAAGGCGGCATGGGCGGAGCACTGGAAGTTTTGTCCGGCGCCATCAGGGAATGGCTCTATGAGCCGATAATCGAGCGCCTCGTGGACAACAAGATCATCATGACGCGTCCCGCTTTCGACCGCAACGGCGAAATAACCAACGTCGAGGAACTGAGCGGCTACGCGCCTTTCCTGGCGGCGGCGGCTATGAAAGGCGAAGACGGATCCGACCTCTTCCCCTCGACCTTCGGCGGCGGCGTGGGCGTCGAGCGTCTGCTCTTCGCGCTCCTCAAGGGGCCGGTCATCAAAAAGATCGACGACGTCACGCTCTTCGGCAAGAATCCCGATTCGCATCCTATTTATCTGTTCTAAACCTTAATAAATTAACCAACTGAGATAAGTCATGAAAAAATTACTGTTATTGTTTGTTCTCGGCGTTGTGACCGTTTTGGCCGGGGAGACCAACACGATCTTCACGATCGATTTTGAAACGAGCGAAGGCTATGTGCCGGGCGACGTTGAAGGCCAGAACAACTGGGTAAAAAGCTGGTGGGGCGGCGGCGGCATCGTGGCCGTTTCCAACAACACGGCGGCCGCCAAAAGCGGAGACCAGTTCCTTTACTGCGACGACTCCGACTCCCAGTACGGCACCAACCATCAGACCAGTTTCGACATTTCCGAACTGTGCCCGGGCAACGCGAAACTCCAAGTCTCTTTCTGGGCTTCCGTACCCGAGAGCTCCTCTAATCCCTTTTTTGTCAAGCTGCACGCCCTTGGAAGCAGCGGCAAGAACTACGACGTTGAGATCGTCGAGCTGCAGCTGAACGCCAGCGGCGACGGCCAGGTCACCTACAGCAACGCTTCCGGCCAGCAGACTTTCAAAGTCGGCGAGCTTGCCGTTGGCAGCTATCAGTACTGCGGTATCATAATTTCTCCCGCCACCAGGTCTATAGAAGAGATCAGGCTTGGCGACCAAGTCATAAGGGACGACGGTATGCTCTACAAGAGCGCCAATACGGAAGGCTGCGGCACTCTGCCGGACGGCATCCGCATCATGCATTCCGGCAGGCTTGACAACTTCAAGATCGAGACCTGCCCTCTGCCTCCCGCCAAGGAATTCGACGTTACGCCCGCGCAGCCCATCTTCTCCCGCACCCAGACTGAAAAGAAGATCACCGTGGCCAACAAGACGACGGGCTCCTTTGAATACACCGCCACCATCGCGGATTCTCCGGAATGGCTCTCCATAACTCCCGCTACCGGCACCTGCGAAAGCGCGGTCGAGCTTACGCTTTCCGCTGACAGGAGCGTCATGACCGACGGCTATTACCGCGCCATGGTGACCATCGACGGCGGCGAATACGGCTCCAAGACCATCCCGGTCTGCTGCCCCAACGGCAGCGTCATCTACGCGGAGAACTTCGAGTCTCCCTACATGCAGATAGGCGGCATCGACGGCCAGAACACCTGGGTGGGCGATTATCAGCACGAAGGCAACGAGATGGTGGTCACCAACGTCGCCTACGGCTTCGACGGCAATTGCGGCTACGTTGTTAGAGCGGGCGGCTACGAAGGCTACATGTGCGACGTCTATTCCCCCACGGGCGGCATCCTAACGGTCAGCATGAAGATGTACAAGGGCAGCGAGGCCGACTCTGAGGCGGACTATTTCTACATCCAGAACGACGTCTGGTACAGGTCCGTGGGCTTCTGGTTCGTCAGGGAAAAGGAGCAGGACTACTTCTATCTCTACTCTTTCGGCAACGGCCCGGCGCAGAAGACCAATATTTTGGGCGACCAGAAGTTCCCGCTGGACACCTGGCTGGACTTCTCCTTCACGGTGGACTACAGGCGCTATCTGATGACGGAACTGACACTGGGCGACTTCACCACGAATTTCGGAACCAGCGTGGAGCTTTCCAAGAAAGCCAACCAGTGGATCTATCCTATCCAGCGCTTCACGAAGTTCTGCGTCAGCTGCGGCGTCAATTCCGCGGACGCCATGTGGCTACTGGACGATCTTAAGTTCGAGGATATTCCGCGTCCCGACACTTACGAGCCCCAGCTTAACGGCGTCTATACCTTCGGTGAGACCGAAACGGTCATAGAGGGGACCGTGGTCAACGGCGGCACCAAGCCCTTCCAGTACGAAGTGACTTTCCTTGACTATCCTGAAAACGTCTTCGTCACCACCAACGCCACCGGCGTCGTAGAAGAGAGCGGCACATTGAGCGTCGGCGTCAGGAGGGAAGGCCTGGAGGACGGCTTCTACCGCTCCAGGATGCGCTATGCTTACGGTGCTGTCGGCAGCGGCACATACGAAAACGCCATCACGTCCCTGGTGACCTTCTCCAAGGGCGGCTGGTACTACACGACCGACTTCTCGGAACCCTTCTACACGGGAGGCGACCTGAAGGGCCAGGATTACTGGAAAGTCACAAACAAGGCTTCCTCTCCCACGGTTGGCGAGAAGGACGGCGTACCGGCCGTCTATTTCCCCGAGACCTCGGTGGCCACCGTGCCCGCTCTCGGCCCCAGCAACTCCGTCATCACCATCAAGGCTGAGTTCCTGATGGAGGACAACGAGAACACCACCTACGCCGAGATCGTCCAGAACGGCGAGACGGGCTTCCTGCCCGTGAGGATCCGCCGCGACAAGGAAAACCACCAGGCGCTTATCGGCTACGTGGCCGGCGGCGAATTTATGACCTGGTTCACCGCGCCGCTCGACGAATGGAACACCGTCTCCTTCACCATGGACACTGACGTGGCTTACGCCTGCGCCCTTTCCGCCTCCGTCAACGGCGTCACTACCAACTTCGCGGAAGGCGACGTGCCTTTGAACGGCGGTTTCGACGATCAGCCTTTGACCAGCGTCGGCTTCAAGACCCAGAACGACGGCCCGGACGAAATGTACGCCACCGGAGTCTGGTTCTCCAAATTGGCGGCCTACGACGGCAGCCTGCCGGAGCCTGCTCTGTTTGGGCTGATAGCCTTGGCACTGGCCTTCATCGCGCGCAAGCGCTGAGCGCGAAAAGCGCAAAAATAAAAAAGGCGGGCTTTTGCCCGCCTTTTTTTATTGCCGCAACAGATCCGTTAGAACTTAACCTTGTTGTTCTCGTCAACGAGGCAGATGGAAGGCTTGAAATTTTTCGCCTCCTCCTCTTCCATATTGGTCCAGGCGAAAATTATGATGATGTCGTTCAATTTCGCGAGGTGGGCGGCCGCGCCGTAAATGGCGATCGTCCCGCTGCCCTTGGGGGCGGGGAGAACGTAGGTGTCGAAGCGCGATCCGTTGGTGACGTTCGCGACCGAGACGCGCTCATAGGGGAGTATGTTGGCTGCGGCCATGAGATCTTCGTCTATGCCGATACTGCCAGCGTAGTGCAGGTCGCATTCTGTCACTCTGGCGCGGTGGATCTTTCCTTTCAGTAATGTCAGCTGCATGCTTTTCCTCTTATTTTGGTAGCTATAATTCTACCTTAAAGGGGAAAGGAACGCAAGGAAGAAGCGCCCAAAAGGAACAGAACCAGCAAAAGCAGCGCGCCCGGCTCCGGAATGAGCTGGAAGGGCCCGCAAACGCCTCCGTAAGCTCCTGTGGCGCCTTTATAGGCGGTTTTGGCCCTAAGGTAGTATAGTTTGCCGACCGAGAGGTTGGTCAGCGCCAGGCCGTCCTCAGGGACGCTAAGAGCCTCGTAGACGATAGTCCCTTCCCGCGTTTCCGAGCACTCGTGGTTCTTGAGGTCGTTGAAGAAGTCTTTTTCCAAAACTTCCCACTCCTTGCTGCGCCAACTTGAGGAGCCGCGGTTCACATACGGGTACCTTATGATGGTGTGGTTGGCGGTGCCGGTCGCGTATTCGCCGATCGGCCAGGCGGTCCCGGGATCTTCGCCGATCACGCCTATGATGTCTAATATCTCGTCGCCCTTAATTAAAGCCACCGCGTCGTTGCCGGTAAAGTCTATTTTCGCGCTGACAAGGTCGGCAACGTTCGTTAATTCCGTTGCAGCCTTGTTGTTGCAGATGAGCAGCGTTTCAAAAGAGGGGAGCGAACCGAAGAGCGACAGCGTTTGTGCTGCCGCGACCGACCCGTTCTTGAAGATGCAGACGCTCATCCCGTCCAGCTCTACGGCTTCCGGACAGGGATTGTAGATCTCAACGTAGCGGTTGTTGCCTGAGCCCTTGCCGTACTCGGAGAAGAAGAGACCGGGGTTTGGCAGGAAATCCCTTGACGTGGCGACGTCGACCAGGACAGTCAGTTTCTCGTCGATCTCAGGCCTCAGAAGAACGGCCGTTTCGTCGCTCAGCGTTCCCGCTTCCACGCTCGGCACCGCCATATCGACAACAGGAAGCTCGGGAACCGTCACTTCTTTGATCTGGCTGCCGCAGGAATAATTTCCCTCGGGGGAACAGCCCCAGGCTTTGTAATAATAGGTGTTCCCGGGAGCGACGTCAGCGTCGCAAAACGAGCTTTCATTGACGGACACCACCACGGCTCTTCCAAGATTGTCGCCGACAAAGTATGAGCATTCATCCTGCGGGCGGTTGGTGACGAAATAGTTTTTGTTTGCAGAACGGCAGAGCAGGTTTATGTCTTCACAAAGATCTAAGCCGATCTCGACTCTGTCCCAGTTGGCGGTGGTTACGGAAAGATTTGGGAATGTGTCGCGCTCATGGCACGCTTCGCCCTTTAACGTAAGGTCGCCGATGCCGGCGTAATCAGAAGCGCCCTGCTGCTTGATCCTGAAGATCATTCCGGCGGAATCGGCGTTTTCCGGAACAGGGATCGAGATTGTTTCCCATTCGTTGCTGGTGTCGAGCCGGGATTTTGTGAGGCTTCCGAAGAGATTGGTGGTGTCGCAGAAAAGGCACCACTGGATGTTCTCGCCGGAATCGAGCCCCTCCGCGAAATAGGAAAATTCCATTGTTACGTTGGTCGCCCCGACGATCTGCCGCGGCAAGAAGCTAAGCGTGTGATAATAGCTTTTCCCTTCGTCGTTCTTCGCGAGACCGCTGATGCCCCAGAAGGGAACGCCCTCGTCAGCCGTGTGTTCGTTCAGTTCCGTAAGAACGCCCCAGTGAGACTTCTCCTCCTGGTACTGCTCCGGATTGGAAACATACTCCCATACGGAAGTGTCCCCGAAATTTGATCTGGCGATGATCAAGTTTTCCGCGAAAAGGGAAACGGGATTCAACAGCGCGCAGAGCGCGGCTACGAAAATCAGTTGTTTTTTCATATTTGGTCCTCCTTGTATAAGTAAGCGGTCGCGAAAACGAAAAAATTGCGTTCTTGATTGTGTGACACGATTTAGGTAAAATGTAACACGATATAACCAACAATCTAAAAAACCATGCGCAAGACAGTTTTAGCAATTCTCTTTGTCCTTTCTTTAGCTTTGACTCTCCAAGGCGGCGGCTGGATCGACTGGTACGTCGACAACACCTTTGAAGGCGAATCCAAAGGAACAGAGGAAGCGCCTTTCAAGACCATCCAGGAAGCTGTGGCGGCCTCTTTGGCCAGCAACGCGACGTTCTCCGCCGACACCATCTGGATCAAAGGCACGGGCACCCCTTATTATGGTCCCATCGAGATCCCCAACAAGAACGCCATGCGCCTGGCGGGCTACGGCGAAGTGAAGCCCGAGATCACTGTCACCGGCGAAGTGGCGCAGACCGTCATCAAAAGCGGCGACAATTACGCCAGTCCCTTCTACGCCTGCATGCCGCCGGCTCAGGTGGGCCTCGAGAACCTGATCGTCAGAAACGATATCGCGGCTCCGGCCGGGATCTGCTACTGCGCCGACGTTCAAGCCTGGGTCTCCTGGGAAGAATCTGTCAGGGAAACCCCGGAAAAGATGCGCTTTGGCGTCAGGAACTGCGAATTCTACGCCAAGAACGGCAACGTCTGCTTCAGGTTGAGAGACCTGGACCAGCGCCATAAACAGGAGCTGGTGGACGCCGACCACTGGTCAATGGTATGGAACTGCAAGTTCCAAGGCGAAGGCGACCTTATGCACCTTTCCTCCCAGGAAAAGGCTCTGGTAGTCAGCAACACCTTCATAGGCGGCGGAAGAGCCATGGTCTTCGAGGGCTGGACGAACGCGGTCTATTCCAGGCTAACGGAAAACGTCAAGATCAAGCAGAACCTTTTCTTCAACCAGCAGACCGCGGTCTTGTATTCCGGCGTCTGCGACGATCTGGAATTCAGCCACAACACCTGCGTCCTCGCTTCCGGCACGCACGTTTCCCTCACCGACACGGGGCTTGACCCGAGGGGAACGACCTACGTCGAGGACAACATTTTCCAGAAAGGCGAAGCGGCCGTCCGGTTCGCGGAAGAATTCTGGAGCGAAAAGGTCAGATTTAGGGACAACCTTTTCGAAGAGGTCGACTCCTACGGCGATTATCCTGTCGTTGGCGAAGCGAAGTTCGTTTCCCTCGATCCAGAGGACGCTGATTTCCTCCGTCCCAACTATGATTCCGACGCGGACAGGGGAGAATATTACCTCGGCGCGCTGGCTCCCATTCCGGAACCGGCCTGCCTTTTCGCGTTCGCTCTCGTTTTAGCTTCGCTCATTAGGAGAAGATGATCTTTAACGGGAAAATAAAAGCCAAAGGAGCGGCGCTGATCATGACAGTGCTGCTCCTTGGCTTTTTTTCTCTTATGGCGCTCGCTTTTTGCGCCATGATCAGTTTGCATTTGGATGAGAGCAGAAACCATGTCCTAAGCGATATGCTGGAAAACGGCGAGGACGCGGTTTTGGCCCACGCTCTGGCGCTCTGCGATTCCGCGCCCAAGAACGAAGAACTTTATAAAACCTTTTCATCCGGCTGGCAAAACGATTCCGACGGCAAAGTAACCTACCGCTTCCGCTTCGAGGATCAAATGCAAAGCGCGGAGAACGTTTTCCCAAACTATCCACCTCTGACTTCCCTCCGGGACGCTTCCGGAAACGAAATGGCGAATCTCGCGGTTCTGGACGCGGAGGAGAATAATTCCCTGAAAATAACCAAAGCCTGCGAAGACTATCTTGGCGAGAAAGGCGAAGAGGAGAGAGCGCCGCAGCTTGCCGCCTCGCTTCTGGACGAACTGGATGTCGACCGTTCACGCCGAAACGATTCGCTTCTCGGGGAAAGCCTTGTTTTCACAGGAGTCGTGAAAGGCGACAACAGATTTCTGCCTTATTGGAAGGTCGACCGTTTGAGTGCTTTTTTCGACCTGGACAAAAAAACGCTCGAACCCTACCGGGGCTTCATGGTCTTGAAAACCGCTTATGAGGAAAGAGGCGGCGAGACCAACCTTTTCGTCACCCTAACGGAAAAGCCCTACGGCAAGATCGAAAAAGAACAGTGGGATAAGTTTTGTCAGGAAGCCGGAAGAGAGCGCATAGGCAGCCTTTGGCAGGATTGGGACTGGGTAGGCGAGACCGTAAGCTTCCTTTCCTCCTGCGGCGGGAAATACGTTCCCGCGAAAATTCTGGAAGCCAGGAAAGACGGCTTCCTCTTGGAGGGCAAACCGGAAGTCACCATGGGTTCCACCGTGACTAGAAGCTGGTGCAGCGACAGGGAAGAGAATGGAGTATTATCCCTTCACAAAAAAGATCTCTGGCTCCTGGACGGTTTGCAGACCAATTATTCCTACCGCGTCAAACTCCGCGTGCTGGACGGCGAGGCGAAGCCGAATTTCCCCTCCGGGAGCGCGCTCACCGGGGGCTATTACCGGGCGTCCAGCGGAAAATACGGCAGTTTGCCTTTCGTTCTGGAAAACAAGGGCAAAAGGGTGCTCATCATGGGATTGGAGGCCTACAGCCCCAGTTATTATCACTTCGTAAACGTTTCCTCCAACGCGCTGCACTTATCTTCTTGGGCGATCCTCTGCGAAACTCCGGAAGAGGAGAAACGCACGATAACGCCGCGGTGGACGGGCACTCCGCTTCTAATGCCCGGCGCCGAAGCCGTCGTCGCCTCCTGGTTTGAGGACAAGGAAGGCGAAGCCGTTTCCGGCTACGCTCTGCCATCGTCATGGGCCGTTCCGGCCAATGTCTCAGGCGTCAGGGTATACCAGGACAGGGAAGGCTGGAAATGGGAATTGCTGCTTCAAACCGCGAGCGGGCATCCGCGCTCCGACAGGCACCCGGCGTATTCCCTGGCTTATCTGAGAGCCGATCAGGAAGGGAAAAACCTGACGCCTTTTCCGATCCTTTCCCAGCAAGGGAACGTGGTAACGCTGTTTTTGGGTGATCGGAAAAACTCCCTGAAGTATCTTCAGACTTTTGGCTCGACGGTCTATCTGGGAGACTTCGCTATGGAATCCCTAAGGAACGAAGTCTACCTCGTTGACCAGTGGGGCCAAAAGACGGCGCTCTTAAATCATCTCCGCGAGATCCCCAAAACAGTAGGCTATCACAGGGCGGAAGAAAACAAGATCAAACGCCAGGAAATGATCGATCTTTTGAAAAAACTGCGCTCCCACAAGATCGACCTGCCTTTTTCCGCCAAAGACGACGTCTACGCCGAGACCCGCTTCAAAGCGACTCCTATCTCCGACAACAAGCTTACTCTTGTAGATGGGGCGTCTTTCCGGGAGAATCTTTTGAAAGGCTGCGACCTCATAACGAAAGAGGGGGAGATCTTCAGGATAACCGCCTCCATGGGCGCGACCGTAACGCTTGACAGGAAACACGGACTTACAGGCGAGGAAGAAGTCACGGTATCCCCCGACGGCAAAGAAGCGTTTCTCCTTAGCCAAAGCGGCGCGGAGAGCGTCTGGCTTTTGAAACTGCCGCCGGAAGCAATTCTGCCCGCCGATCTCTATCTCCCCGGTCATTCTCCTTTCCCGAACACCGCGTCCCCCAGGTACAGCGTCAGCGTTTACAACAGGGAGAAAGATCTCTGGGAACCGCGGCTGAACAACACAGCCTTCCCCGAGGGAGGAGTGCTTCACCTGGGAAGGCTGGATGATGAGCACAGACTGAAAGACGGAACCATAAAGATCAAGATCTACGGCGGCGGCGCGGAGAGCTACTGGCTAAGACAGCCCTTCCTGGTCCCGGACAACCTTCAAAGGAAAAGCATAGATGAGCGCTGCGACAGCTTCGCCGTCTATTACGAAGTCAAAGCGACCGACAAAACGGAAAGCGAGCCGGTCACAAGAAAAGGCGCCTTCCTTATCCAGCGCCAATGGGAGCGCGGAAGCAAGCATCCCAAGAGCTTCTTCGCCGCCAAAAGCAGCTATTTCAAGCCCTTCGAATAAACAAAGAGCACAAAAATTGCTATAATTGGTTAAAAGAATATTAACCAATTACTTCGGGTCAGTTATGAAAAATTACATTTTCCCCGTTTTGTTTTTCTTTGCCGCCTCATGCTTCGCTTTCACGGAGAAGTCTTACTCTCAGCTTAAGAAAGCCTACGATTGGATCGGGATCGAGCTTGATGTTGACTGGAAGAGCGAAGAGGATTACAACAAAGAATTAAAGAAATGCCAAAAAGAGGCCGAAGAGGGCAGCGCCGAAGCCATGTACAGGCTGGGGCGCCTGATCGAGTCCAGCAGGACATCTGTGACGTCAGATTACAAGAACGCCTTGAAGTGGTACGAGAAAGCCGTGGAGAAAAAGCATCCCGGCGCCATGAATCATCTGGCGAACATGTATATGACGAGCCAGGGCGTTCCCTTCAGCGTTGAAAAAGCTATTAAACTCTACACCGAAAGCGCTAAGGCGGGCGACACCGACGCCATGACGAATTTGGGCTCTTTGCGTTTCTACGGCATAGGCTTTCCGAGGGATATAAAGGAAGCGGTAAAACTTTATGAAAAAGCCGCGGAAGGCGGGAACGCCGCCGCGATGAATCTTTTGGCGACGATTTACACCGACCGTTGGGGTGACAATTCGGAGATCCGAGATCGCAAAAAAGTTGTACCTTTGTGTGAAAAAGCGGCCGCTGTCGGAAGCGTGACGGCAATGGTCAGCGCCGGGGATCTTTATTATACCGGCGGGCCGTATTCCATCAAGTGGATCAAACCGGACCAGAAAAAAGCGCTTGAACTGTATAAAAAAGCCATGAACAGAGGCAGCAGGGACGCGGTTTCCAGAATCACGCAGCTCACAATGCAGGAAGAGGGCGGGATCGACGATCCCAAATTGAAAAAGATAGGCGAAAGAGTTATGAAACTTGCCGCCGCCTCCATGTGGGGCTTGGACAACATGCCTGGCGATGATGAAGATTTCGAGGAGATAGGCGAACTGGATCTGGATGAACACGATGACGAAAGGCCTTTCAACATCTACAACAACGAGATCCCGCTCATGGATGAAGGTTCCTATTCCGAAAGCGGACGCGATGAAGAAGTTTTCTGCATATTCTACGAGGACGGCAAGACAAAATTCATGAAGGAAAGGTGCTTCACGACTCACGCCGCCGTCAAGTGGTACGAATCCGAAGTTGAAAAAGGCAATGTTGAAGCCATGTACGAACTTGGAAAACTGTACAAATCAGGCCAAGTTAAAGATTTCGACAAATACGGCGGAAGGGAAGTGCCTCATAATGAGGCGGAATTAGACGAAGGGAAAGCGCTTCCTTACCTTACGAAAGCCGCTGAAAAAGATCATGCGGAGGCAATGTTCGAGATAGGCGAGATCTACGAATCAAAGGCGTCGAGGATCGAATACTACGGCGACAGGGACGAGAAGAAAGACAAAGAGGCCCAGAAAAAAGAAATAGAGGAAAACAAAGCCAAGGCGAAGGAATGGTTCCAAAAAGCAGCCGCCAAAGGAAGTAAAAAAGCGAAGATGAAACTCAAAGAACAATAAAAATTTACAAACTATTGTTTTTAAGGAGCAACTATGGACAACGAGATCTTGAAAGCCTTGCGCGAACGCCGCAGCATCCGCAGTTTTAAAAAAGAACAGATCACAGACGAAGAGTTGAAGGCCGTGCTTGAGGCCGGAACCTACGCGCCCACCGGCATGGGCTACCAGGATCCCTGGATCGTGGCCGTGCAGGACCCTGAGATAATCGCTCAGCTCGTCAGGATGAACGCAGCGGTAATGAACAGCAAAGGCAATCCGTATTACGACGCGCCGACCATCGTGCTCGTCTTCGGCTCTCCTCTGGACAAATGGGGCAATTCCGTCTGCGACGGCTCCCTTGTCCTCGGCAATATGATGAACGCCGCCCATGCCATAGGCTTGGGCTCCTGCTGGATCAACAGGGAAAGGGAAATGTTCGCCACCGAGGAAGGCAAGAAGCTTATGGCGAAGCTGGGGCTTCCGGAAGGATTGATAGGCATCGGCAGCATATCCTTGGGTTACATAGACAAGGAGGCGGCTCCCCCCAAACCAAGGAAAGAAAATTACTACAGGATCATCAAATAGCGAGAGCTTCTTATGAAAAAAACACTTCTTGTTCTCTTTGTTTTTACCTTTGCCCTGAAGGCGGTTTCGGGAGTTGATATTTCCGTGATCGCCGAGGCCTATTCCAAATTGGGAGTCGAGCTTAAGATCGAGCGGAAAACAGACAAGGAATACGACAAGGATCTGAAGAAACACCTTGCCGGCGCAAAATCCGGAAATGCGGAAGAAATGTACAAGCTCGGAAGAATGATAGAAGCCGGCGAGGGCTCCATCACGTCCAATATTCCCGCGGCGCTGAAATGGTACGAGAAAGCGGCGTCTAAGAAAAATGCCGCTGCTATAAACCATCTTGCTGGGATGTATATGACCGGCCAGGGAGTGCAGCTGGATATCGACAAAGGGCTGGAACTATACAAGCAAAGCGCGGCTTTGGGCAACTCTGACGCTATGAGCAATCTGGGCGTTTTGAGCGAAAAAGGAGTAGGCATAAAGGCAAACGAGAAAGCGGCCACCAACTGGTACCAGAGAGCGGCAGACAAGGGCAACGCTGTCGCGATGCTTAAACTCGGCAAGATATTCTCCAGAAGCAGTTCGGATCTCTACGACAAGAAAAAAGCCGCTCATTGGCTGGAGAAGGCAGCGGAAAAAGGCAGTTCCGTCGCTATGCATGAGCTGGCGTCTTTTTACGGTGCGAACGGGATGAGCAATCACAGAAAAATAGCTAGTCTTTGCATGAGATCATTGGAGAAAGGTAACAACTCGGCTTTTGGAGATATCATGGGCTTTGCCATGGCTTACGAGCAAATGGGAATCTCAGACTCAAAGATAAGGGAAATTGGAAGAAAGGTCGGAAAGAGAACTTATATGAGCGTTATGGGCTCTAATCTTGACGAAGACGATGAAGACATCGCCGTGGCAGATGAGCATGTTGACAGGCTGTTTATCAACAGCGAGGAATTCGATCTGAAAAAGGAAGATCTTCCCCTCATCAGGGAGGGCGCATACCGCGACGACGAGCCGGGTATTTTCTGCCTTTTGTACGAAGACGGTGAAACGGACTACATAAAAGCCAGGGCGCTCAACAGAGAAAGGGTGTTCCAATGGTATGAAAAGCAGGCTGAAAAAGGGGATTTCACGGCCATGTACCAGATTGGAAAAATCTTCAGCGGCCGGGACAGGTTTTCCGGCAGCCAAAAAGAAAAGGAAGAATTTGAAAAGGGCGTTTCCATGCTGAAAAAATGTGCTGAAAACGGAGATCCCGACGCTATGTTTGCATTAGGTGAAGCCGATTACAGAGTTTATGCCAGGGATTACAATTGGCTGAGGGGCAAGCCTAAAGACGGTGAAGCCGAATACGACAAATTAAAGAAAGAATACTTGGAAATAAAAGCATCAATGTTAGGTTGGTACGAAAAAGCGGCGAAAGCTGGTAGTAAAAGAGCCAAAGAGAAATACGACTCTATTAAAGGAAATCCGGAGCCTTGGGAGCAAGGGAACTAAATTTCAGGAGATCATATGCGCATTGTTTTGATCGTTTTGTCTTTTTTTATTGCGACAGCCGCCTATTGCGGACTGGACATGGATACGATCGCAAAAATATACGATGAACTCGGCGTAGAACTGAAAGCGGAAAGGAAAACCGCCGAGGAATATGACCAGGATCTGAAGAAGCACCAAGCTGAAGCAAAAAAGGGCAATGCTGAGGCAATCTACAAGATTGGCCGGATGTTCGAAGCCGGCCAGGGTTCCCTTCAGGCGGACATGAAAAAAGCTCTTGCGTGCTACGAAAAAGCTGCCGCCAAAAACAACGCCGCGGCCATAAACCATCTTGCCGGAATGTATATGACCGGCCACGGGGTGGAAGCAGACATCGACAAAGCCTTAGAGTTTTACAAGAAAAGCGCTCAGCTGGGAAATTCCGACGCCATGTGCAATATGGGCATTCTTAATGAATACGGCATTGGCTTTGAGGAAAATTATAAGGACGCAATGGCTTGGTACCAACAATCAGCAGAAAAGGGGAATGCTGCCGGAATGTGTAATCTTGGCCGCATACTCTGTATCGGCAAAAACGAAGCTTTTGATTTAAAGAAAGGAATTTCCTGGCTGGAAAAGGCAGCCGAGGCAGGGAGCACTTCCGCGATGCTCATCTTGGGAGACAAATACAGAAGCGGCGCAATAGGGCAGAAGAATAACTATAAAAAAGCTTCCGAATCATATTTAAAGGCCGCCGAGCGTCTCGACAGACGAGGATTTAGAAAAATCATGGATTTGTGCAGAGACGGAAAATGTGACGATTCGGCAACTTTGGCATTATATGAAAAAATGAAGCAAAAGACGGAGCAAAATCCGAATGGAACTTCAAAATTCCCTGAGTATGCCGACTTAATTTATTCTCACGAATATAAAATTTGGTTAAAAGGAGTTCCCTTGTTGAGGGAAGGAGGCTATTATACGGAAAATTATGACGAATTGTGCGCTATCTATGAAGACGGCGAAACAGGCTGCGTTATGGAAAGGGGCATTTTTATTAAAACATTAGCCAGATGGTATGAAAAAAACATTGAGAAAGGCGATATAGTTTCCTTATATCAATTGGGCATGCTGCACAGTAAACTTAAAATGCAAGGCGAATATAAGGAGGAAGAGCGTGCGTCGAACGACAATATTTTTAAAGGCAAGGCGATACCGCTTTTTGAAAAAGCTGCCGAGCAAGGTCATGTGGCATCTATGTTTCAATTGGGAGAAATTTATCACTTCGAGGAAGTATACACCAATCAACATGAAAAAGATCCCAAAAAAGCCAAAGAGAATTCCAAGAAATACAGGGAACTTGCTTCCGAATGGTATAGAAAAGCGGCGGCGAAAGGTCACAAGGAAGCCAAGAAGCAATTGGAATATATGAAGAAACATTGATATCAAAAGCCTCTTTTTTATGATGAAAAAATTTTTAATAGTAGTTTCCGCTTTTTGTCTATGCCTTTCGCTTTTCGCGGCGGAAGGCGAGGCGGGAGCTGAAGCGAAAAAAGATCAAAAACCATACTGGACCGCGAAAAATTTAGCCATTGGCCCGTTCCTTTTGTTTGGCGGGGCATTGATGTGTACGCCTCTGGGGATATTGGCTGGTGGAATGTATATGGGCTATCATACTTTTTGGGCAACGCCTCTTATTGCGCCGTTGTTTATGGTTGATGGCGCGATACATACGGCTACTTTTGGTCTGTTGTATAATAGTCGCACGGATGAGGATTATATTTCGGATAGTTTGGATTATTTGCCGGGTGGTATTTATTGGAAGGAAAAGAAAAAGGAATCGGAAGCGGAAGGCCCTTCCGCTTTTGACGAATAATCCGGCTTGCCATAAATGGTATAATTGGCCGTTATGTATGAAGTGTTTTTAGCTTTGCGCTATCTTTTGCGCTCCAAGAGCCACAGAGGGTTCGTTTCCTTCTTCTCTTTGATCTCGGTCGTCTGCGTCATAATCGGCGTGGCGGCTTTGATCATCGTGCTGTCGGTGATGACGGGTTTCGAGAAAGAGATGAAGACGAAGGTCATCAGCGTGTTCGCGCACGTGACCATTACGGGGCCCGTCAGAGTTATCCTGCCTTATTGGAAGGAGCCGATGGAGATAGCGAAAAAGAATCCGCACGTCAAAGGCGTGGCGCCCTATATAAGAGGGCCGGTTTTGCTGAGCACGCGCGACAAGGGGCATCCGCTTGTAGTCTTGGGCATGGATCCGGATCTCGAGGATTCGGCTTCGGAACTGCACAATTACATCAAGGACGCCGGGGGAACGCTGACGGACAGCCAGGTTATTTTGGGCGATACCTACGCCAGAAATCTGGGCGTGGAGAAAGGGGACAGAGTGGTCTTGACTTCGCCGGCTTTCATTCAGACGCCGGGCGGAAGAGTGCCTGTGCAGAAGACGCTGGAAGTGGCGGGGATCTTCCATTCCGGAAATTTCGAGTACGACTCGCAGTTCGGGCTGACAACTCTCGCGGTCGCCAATCATCTTTTCCAGATGAAGGGCGCGGTGCACGCGCTGAAAGTTTCGCTGGATGACGTGGACAACGCCGGCATCGTGGCGAAGGAGTTGAGCGAGGAGTTGCGGGGACGCTGTTCCGTGCAGACCTGGATGGAGCAGAACGCGCATCTTTTCGCGGCGGTGCAGCTGGAAAAAAGAGTGATGTTCCTTATTTTGCTTCTGATTAGCCTTGTGGCGGCTCTGAATATCGTTTCGACGCTGGTCATGGTCGTGCTTGGGAAGACCAAGGATATCGGCATCCTGAGGGCCCTGGGGGCCACCAGCAGGTCGGTTGGACTAATCTTTACTATCCAGGGGCTTTTCATCGCCATGGTGGGCCTCTTTTTGGGCGTGGTGGGCGGAACATTGATCGCTTACAACGTCAATCCAATTTTGCACTTTTTGCGTCTGCATTTCGGCATAGATCTTTTCCCGGCCAACGTCTATTACCTGGACGGCATCCCGAGCCAGGTCGTGCCGGTCGATGTGGCGACGATTGCCTGCTGCGCTTTCGTTCTGTGCCTTCTCGCTTCCATTTTCCCCGCGCTGCTGGCTTCCAGGATGAAGCCGGTGCAGGCCCTCCGTTACGAATGATATGGCGATCTTCGGAATAGGCTGCGACATCGAGAGAGTGGAACGCTTCAAAGTATCTGAGGCGAAGAAGGCGCTGGCGGAAAAAGTTTTTACGGAAAGCGAACTGAAATATTCTCTTGATTACCGCTTCCCGGAACAGCGTCTCTGCGCCCGCTTCTGCGCCAAGGAAGCATTTTTCAAGGCGCTGGGCACCGGCGTCTCGGGGAAAATGGCCCTGAAGGACGTGGAGGTAGTGAAAGAGCCTTCCGGAAAACCGGCCATTGTCTTGCACGGCGCTACGAAAGATTTTTTTCTAAGTCTTGGCCTCGGGAAAATAAACCTTTCCATTTCGCACACTTCCGAGATTGCCGCGGCTTTCGTGGTATTGGAAAACGAATGACGTTTTTTCCTGAAGGGAATTTGCTATAATTCTCCTTTGAAAAAAATTTAAAAAATTTTTAACAAAAAAATCAGGAGAATTTTTATGTCAACAGTCGCCGAATACTACAAGAAGCTGGCCGACGAGATGCAGTCTCTGCGCGACGCCGGAACTTACAAGGAACTCAGGTATCTGCAGACGCCCATGGACGCCTATACGGAAATGGAAGGCTACGGCCGCACCATGATCATGTCCTCCAACAACTACCTCGGCCTCTCCAATCTTCCCGAGGTCAAGGAAGCCGGCAAGGCGGGCATCGACAAGTACGGCGCCGGCACCGCTTCCGTCCGTTTCATCTGCGGCACTTTTGACATCCACAGAGAGCTTGAGCAGGAGATCGCTTCTTTCTTGAAAACGGAAGCTTGCTTGACTTACGTTTCCTGCTGGAGCGCCAACGAGAGCGCGATCCCGGTCGCCTGCGGCGCCGAGGGCGTTGTTATTTCCGACGAATTGAACCACGCCTCCATCATCGACGGCTGCCGTCTGATCGCCAAGGGCGTGCAGAAGGCTCGCTACAAACACAGCGACATGGCTGATCTGGAAGCCCAGCTCAAGCAGTTCCCGAACGCTCCCGTCCGCCTGATCGTGACGGACGGCGTCTTCTCTATGGAAGGCGACGTGGCCAAACTGCCCGAGATCGTGGCCCTGGCCAAGAAGTATGAAGCGCTCGTTATGGTCGACGAATCTCACGCCACCGGCGTCATCGGCAAGACCGGACGCGGCACCGCGGAATATTACGGTCTGGAAGGCCAGATCGACATCATCTCCGGCACCCTCGGCAAAGCCTTGGGCGGCGCGGCCGGCGGCTTCGTGGCCGGCAAGAAGTGCTTTGTGGAAGCGCTCATTCAGAAATCTCGTCCGCAGCTCTTTAGTAACGCCCTGCCTCCGACGGTCGCCTGCTCCGCCCTGGCCGCGCTGCGCGTTTTGGAACGCGAGCCGGAAAGAGCCCAGCGCTTGAGAGACAAGGCCTCCTACCTCAGGAACAAACTGAAAGAAGCCGGCTTCAAGCCGCTTGACGGCGACGGCGCCATCGTTCCCATTATCGTCGGCGACGATGCCTTCGCTATTAGTATCAGCAACAAGCTTCTGAAGAAGGGCCTCTTCGTCACCGGTTTCGGTTTCCCGGTCGTGCCGCGCGGCACCGCCCGTATCCGCTGCCAGGTCTCCGACGCTCTTGAACTCAAGGACCTCGACTGGGCCGTTGAGCAGTTCAAGGAAGTCGGCAAAGAAGTCGGCTTGATCTGACAATACTAAAACTTGCTTTATTTCGGCGGCGCCCGGGGGGACGCCGCCTTTAATCAATAATTTTGCTTAAGGATGTGCACCTATGGGTATTTCAACAAAACAGACAGGCATACCGTTCACTAAAGTCAAAGTTACCGATAAGTTCTGGGCGCCGAAGATGGAAGTCAATCGTCTGAAGACGATCCCCGCCAATGAAAAGCAGTGCCGCGAGACCGGCCGTCTTGACTGCTTCAAGCCGGAATACAAGGGCGAAAGGCATTACTTCTGGGATTCCGACGTCGCCAAGTGGATCGAGGCCGGCTGCTACTCTTTGGCTGTTAAGTATGACAAGAAGTTGGAAAAGACTCTGGAAGACGTCATCTCCGACATCATCGCCATGCAGCAGAAAGACGGCTACATGAACAACTACTTCATCTATGTCAAGCCTGAGATGCGCTGGAAAAACCTTAGGGACTGCCACGAGCTTTACTGCGCCGGGCACCTTATCGAAGCCGCCGTCGCGCATTTTTACGCCACCGGCCGCCGCAACTTCCTGGACGCCATGTGCCGCTACGCCGACCTTATCTGCAAGACCTTCGGCCCCGGCAAAGGCCAGATCCCCGGTTATCCCGGACACCAGGAGATCGAGCTGGCGCTGGTGAAGCTCTACCACGCTACGGGTGAGAAGCGCTACCTCGACATGGCTTGCTACTTTATCGATCAGAGAGGCCAGCAGCCGCATTACTACGACAAGGAAGCCGTGGAAAGAGGCGACGATCCCAAGAAATTCTGGGCCAAGACCTACGAATACATGCAGGCTCATAAGCCGGTCAGGGAACAGAAGGACGCTGTCGGCCATTCTGTCAGGGCTTTGTATATGTACTCCGGCATGGCGGACTGCGCCAGGGAGACCGGCGACAAAGAGCTCATAGAGGCCTGCAAGCGCCTCTGGGAAAGCGTCTGCGAACGTCAGATGTACATCACAGGCGGCATCGGGCCTTCTCTTAGGAACGAAGGTTTCGTGAAGGACTACATGCTGCCCGTGGAAAACATCTCCTCCGAGTCCTGCGCCTCCATAGCCGCCATTTTCTTCTGCCAGCGCATGCTCTACCTGACGGGAGAATCGAAGTACGCCGACGCTATGGAAAGGATCATGTACAACAGCGGACTTTCCGGCGTCAGTTTGGACGGCGAAAAATTCTTCTACTCCAACCAGCTCTACACCTATGACGAGGAAGCCGACAAGAAAGGCGAGAAGAAGCCGGAAGGCAAGCACTACCAGTGGGACGGCGCCGCGCTGCACCGCCAGGGCTGGTATGGCTGCTCCTGCTGCCCGCCGAACATCGCCCGCTTTATCGCGAGTTTGCCCGGCTACATCTACGGCACGAGCGAGAACACGCTTTGGGTGAACCTTTTCGTCGGCAGCGAGACTGAATTCGAAGTCAACGGCGTCAAGGTCAAGGCCCAGACGAAGACCAAATATCCCTGGAACGGCAAAGTGACGATCACTTTCAAACCCGAGAAGGAATGCGAATTCACCGTCAAACTGAGAATGCCAGCCTGGTGCGAATCCAGCAGCCTGAAAGTCAAGAGCAAATTCAAAGAGAACACGGTGGCCGACGATGAAGACGGGTACCTTACGGTCACGAGAAAATGGCGCAAAGGCGACCATATCATCTACACGATGGACATGCCGGTTCAGAGAGTCTACGCCTCCACCAAGGTCAGGGAACTGGAAGGCCGCGTCGCTATCCAGAGAGGCCCGGTGGTCTACTGCTTGGAGACCGTCGACAACTGCACCAACAATCTTGAAAAGCTGGCTCTGCCCAGAAAATACAATCTGAGGGCCGTTATGAACAAGACTTTGCTTGGCGGAGTCGTCACCATAATCGGCAAAGTGGAAGTCAACAACGACGGCGCCGAGGAAGAAGGCCTTTATCAGAACAGGCCGCCAACCGTTGGCATCCGCCAGTTCAAAGCCGTGCCGTATTACGCTTGGGACAACCGGGCGCCCGGCAGCGTCATTGTTTGGATCAGGGAGAAATAGAGCCTGAAAACATGTTTGACGTATGAGTAAGGAATCATGATCATTTTAGCTGGAAAAATTATTTCCGACGATCTCCTCCGCCACTTGGAAGAGACAAAGCAGCCGGTCCTTGACAACGCTTACGCCAGGGAAAGGGGCGCCGGCTTTAAGCTGAACCTCGTTCCCGAAGCGGAAGCCAAGGCCAGGATCCTGGCGGGGGAGAGGCTTTACACCACCAACGAGGACGCCCTAACCTGGGTCTACGAGAACCTCAAAGGCTCTCCTCTTATCGAGAAGATCGACGTCATGAAGGACAAGGCGGCCTTGAGGGACAGGCTCGCTTATCTCTATCCTGATTTCTTCTACAAGGATCTCAGCAAGGAGGAATTGTTCAGCATTGATCCCGAAACTCTCAAATACCCGCTTATCCTTAAGCTGACGGTCGGTTTCGGCAGCCTCGGCGTCTACACCCTTTTCGGGCCGGAAGACCTCAAGGCCGCCAAGGCCGATATCGAGGCCCATTTTGAGGAATGGCGCTCATCCTACACCGACGGCGTGGTCGGCAGCCGCTTCCTTCTTGAGGAGCTCATAGACGGCACGGAGCTGGCGGTGGACGTTTACTACGACACGGAGGGCAAGCCGGTCATATTGAACGTCTACGAGCACCGCTTCGCCTCCGCTCGCGACGTTTCCGACCGCCTCTACTGCTGCGGACCCTCCGTCATGGAAAAATGGTATGAGAAGCTCATGGCCTATTTCACGGAAGTCGGGAACAAACTTCAGGTCAAGGATTTTCCGCTGCACGCGGAACTGCGGACCTATAAGGACACCGTCATCCCCATCGAGTTCAATCCCCTCAGATTCGCCGGCCTCTCCACCAACGAGGTGGCCTACTACGCCTACGGCTTCTGGCCGCCCGACGTCTATCTGCGGCAGGAAAAGCCCGACATCGCGGAGATAATGAAGAAAGCCGCCGGCTACATCTACAGCTTCATCCTCATAGACAAAGGCGGGAAGGACACTCCCAGCGCCCAATTCGACTACGAGGCGCTCACTTCCTTCTTCCAGAAGGTCTATTCCCTGAGGAAACTCGACCAACCGGTGCCGCGGCTCTTCGCCATCTTGTTGACCGCGACGAAGGAGGACGACGCCGGAGAGTTGGACGAGATCCTGCAGATGGATTTCGACCGCTTCCTGAAAAAGTGAAGCAAAAAATAAGGCCGCCCGAGGCGGCCTTATTTTTTTACGAACGCGCGAAGCTTACGGCTCGGTGATGAAGGCGGGATGCACGAACTTGGAAGTCTTGAAGGCCATGGAGACCGCGGCGGTTTTGCCATCCTTGGCGATCTTCATGGAGAACTTCACCTTGGAGCCGTCTTCCAGAGTATCGGAATACTTCCAGCTCTTACCGGCTTTGCCGGTGGCCTTGCCTCTGATAAGCATTGTGGGTTCCTCGGTATCGCAGAAGAGGCCGAAGAACTTCTTGCCTTCCTTGAGCGTCTCGGTGATGTCCTCGTCCAGGACGCCCTTGGCGCTGGCTTTACCCTTGGTGTCAAAGAGATTGTCGTAGGAAGGATTGTGGGTGTCCTTGTTGAAATAGCCCAGCGAGAAGGAGGAGTTCACGTTGCTGGCCTTGTATGACCAGGCGCCTTTTTTGGGGGAATAGGTGAAGCTTTCGGAACTGTTGCCGCCGGTGTACTTCTTGCCTTTCTTGTCGCCTTCCAGCTTGTAGCCCTTCGTTACGACCGTGTAGCCGTAGCAGAGGTGGATGTAGAAATCGCCTTCCGTGGCATCGATGTTTTCGATAGCGTAGCCGCGGTCTTCGCCCTTAAGGCTGAAAGAGTAGGAAGTGTTGCCTTTTTCCGCGATGGGATAAGTGGTCAAAGTGGCCTGGGCCAAAGACGCCGCGAAGCAAAAGAGCGCGGCCAAAGCAATCATAGTGTTTTTCATTTGGTGATCTCCTTAAACTTATGGATTGATTGTAATTTTGGGAACCCTATTCTATCAAAGAGCGCGCCCGCACGCAAATAAACGGCTTAGCGCGAAAAAAGCACATATCCCTCGCTCACGGACTACGCGCTCGGTTTCCCTACCCCGCCGTCCTCCGTGAGTTCGCTTAGGGATATGTGCTTCTTTTCGCGCAGCGGCGGCGAAGTACGAAAGAAGTGTATGCCCCAAGGCGAACTCATGGAGGACGCGAATCAAGGCCATGCACGCGTAATTGTGAGCCGGGGGCATAAACTTCTTTCGTACAAGCGGGGGATATGTGCCTTCCCGACCGCAAGCGAATGAGCAGTTAACTAACTCCAAAGCAACTTGTTAAGCGGCACGCAAAGGCGAGGGTTGATTTTGAAACACACATTTCATACAATAGTGTTTCCTTGAATTGCGCCCTCAAAAAGCGATGTACGGTAACAGGCGCAACTCGAAATGATCAGCCCGGGTAGCTCAGATGGTAGAGCGCGTCCTTGGTAAGGACGAGGTCACGAGTTCAATTCTCGTCTCGGGCTCCATTTCGGGATTGCCTCCATGCGCCGGAGTAAAGGAAAAGACCTTTCCCTATCTGTCATGGCAAGCGACGCGATCAAGCGATAAATTCGAATATTACTCACAGGAGATAAAGACCATGGCAAGAGAAATCATCACTCTGGCGTGCACCGAATGCGGCCGCCGCAACTACACGACCAAGAAAGATCGCAAGAAAACTACGGGCCGTCTGGAACGCAGCAAATACTGCCCCTTCGATCGCAAGCACACCCTTCATCGCGAAACGCGTAGTTAAATAATTTTCCTTGGAACGCGGGGCAGTAGCTCAATTGGCTAGAGTTACGGTTTCCAAAACCGTCGGTTGGGAGTTCGAGTCTCTCCTGCCTCGCCACCAAGAATAAACGAACGCAAAAAATATGAAAGAAGAAGTTAAACTTTCCGCCTGGCAAAGGTTCACGAATTTCTGGCGCGAAGTCGTCGAGGAACTGAAGAAGGTCGACTGGACGAGCAGGGAACAGCTCTGGTCCGCCACCAAGATCGTCATCGTCAGCTCGCTCGTCATGTCGGCGTACCTTTTCGCCTTGGACGCTCTTTTCTCCTGGCTTCTGAAATTCGCCAAGTAATATCTTATGGCTCCTCAGGAAGAAAAACACGAATACAAGTGGTATGTGCTGAATACCCTTTCCGGCCAGGAATTCCAGGCCGAGCAGCAGCTTAACGAAAGGATACTGCAGTACGGCATGGGCGACTACATTTCGAAAGTCGTCGTGCCCACCGAAAAAGTTCAGGATATCCGGAACGGCAAAAAACGCGTTTACACGCGCAAATTCTATCCCGGATATATTCTCATTTACATGGAAATGACCAGCGAAGCCTGGCAGTTGGTGAAGAAGACCAACGGCGTGATCGGCTTTCTCGGCGGTGACAAACCCAAAGCTCTCACTGACAGTGAAGCCGAGGAAATGTTCGCCCAGCTCGAGGCCTCTAAGGAACGTATCGCGCCTAGGATCTCTTTTGTGGTCGGTGACCGCGTCAAGGTCACGAACGGCCCCTTCGACGGCTGCGACGGCCTTGTGGAAGAGATCGACGAGGAGCGGGGCAAACTCTCCGTTTCCGTCATGGTCTTCAACCGCAGCACCAAGGTTGAGCTGGAAAGCTGGCAGGTAGAGAAAAGCGAAGCCTGACCGGGAATATAAAGAACAAAGCAATCCTTAATAAGGGAGATTAAATATGCCTCCAAAAAAAGTGACCGGTTTGATCCGTTTACAAATTAAGGCCGGACAGGCTAATCCGGCGCCGCCGATCGGCCCCGCTCTGGGCCAGCACGGCGTTAACATCATGGCTTTCTGCAAAGAGTTCAACGCCCAGACCAAGGACAAGGAACCCGGCTTGGTGACCCCCGTCGTCATCACCGTTTACCAGGACAAGTCCTTCACCTTCATCATGAAGGAACCCCCTGTGGCCGTGCTTATCAAGAAAGCCGCCGGTATCGAGACCGCTTCCGGCGTCCCGAACCGCGAAAAGGCCGGCAAGATCACCAAGAGCCAGGTCAGAAAGATAGCCGAACAGAAAATGAAAGACCTCAACGCCCGCACTGTTGAAGCCGGGATGCTGATGGTCGAAGGTACCGCCCGCAGTATGGGCGTGGATGTCATCGGGGACTAATTGTATTAGATCCTCATAATTTACCCCGCGCCGCAAGGCCGGGGGAGCGTAAAAGGAAAACGCGATATGTCTACTAGCAAAAGACACAGTGCCAACAAGGCCAAAGTCAATCGCACTGGGCTGTACAAGCTCCAGGACGCCCTGACCGAGGTCCTTGCCCAATCCGGCACGAAGTTCGACGAGTCGCTGGACGTGCAGATGCTTTTGGGCGTTGATCCCAAAAAGGCCGAACAGGCCGTGCGCGCTACGGTGGTGCTCCCGAACGGCACAGGCAAAACTGTGCGCGTTCTGGTGTTCGCTACTGGCGCGGACGTTGATGCAGCCAAAGCGGCCGGCGCCGAATACGCCGGGTTGGAAGAGCTGGTGGCCAAGATTCAGGAAGGATGGACCGACTTTGACGTCGCCATCGCCACTCCTGCCACCATGCGCGAAGTCGGTAAGCTTGGTAAAGTCTTGGGTCCCCGCGGACTCATGCCTACTCCCAAGGCCGGCACCGTGACCGCCGATGTGACGACCGCTGTCAACGAATTCAAAGCCGGTAAGGTGGAATTCCGTCTCGACAAGCAGGCCGGTCTGCATTGCGCTGTCGGTAAAGTCAGTTTCGGCAAAGATAAGCTCCTTGAGAACATCAGGACTTACCTCAACGCCGTATTGAAAGCTCGTCCCCAGACTCTCAAGGGAGCCTATATTCTGAAGCTTGCCATCAGTTCGACGATGGGCCCGGGGTACCGGATCGATGTCGCCGACGCTGAACGTGAGGCGATGCTCTAAACAATTAAGGACGAATAATCATGCGTATTGAAAAAACATATATAGTGCGCGACATGCAGGAGAAGTACCAGAAGAGCACGCTCTTGGTGGTCACTTCCTACCACGGCATGAAGGCGCAGCAGAACGGCGCCATCCGCACCAGCATCGCTGAAGCCAAAGGCACGTTCCACGTTGTCCCCAACCGTCTTCTGAAGCTCGCCCTTCCCGAAACCGCGGAAGAGAAATTCAAAGACAGCTTGACCGGCGCCAATGCCCTGGCCGCCACTGACGGCGACCTGGTCGAACTGGCCAAGGCCATCAAAAAATTCGCTGATGATAATAAGAACTTCGAGATCCGCTGCGGTCTTCTGGAGCTCTCCCGTTATCTGACGGCCGACGAAGTGAAGGCCCTTGCTGCCCTGCCCTCCAAAAAGGCTCTCTACAGCATGCTGGTCTCCGCCCTGCAGGGCCCGATCAGAAAGCTGGCCTGCTTCGGCAACGTTCTTATCACCAACACGGTCCGCGTTCTGGACCAAGTCGCTCAGAAGAAAGGCGAAGGCGCTGCCGCGCCCGCTGCCGAGTAAGCTCGAGTTTAGTTCTTTTACATTCGCATTTACGCACTCAGTTAACTTTTAAGCCTCAAACAAGTTACTGACAACATAACTACAAATTGCCCATAAAATATTTGGGTAAAGGAGAATCACTATGGCCTCTGAAAAAATCGAAGCCCTTATTTCCACCATCGACACGCTCACCGTTCTGGAACTCAACGAACTGGTTAAAGCCTTAGAAGAAAAATACGACGTCACCGCCGCCGCCCCCGTCGCCATGGTCGCCGCTGGCCCGGCCGCTGCCGCCGCTCCCGCTGAAGAAGAAAAGACCGAATTCGACGTCATTCTGACCGGCGCCGGCTCCAACAAGATCGCCGTCATCAAAGAAGTGCGTGCCATCACCGGTTTGGGCCTCAAAGAAGCCAAAGACCTGGTCGACAATCCGCCGAAGCCCCTCAAAGAGGCCGCTTCCAAGGACGACGCTCAGGCCATCAAGAAACAGATCGAAGCTGCCGGCGGCACCGTCGAGCTCAAGTAATCTATTTCTGGCGCTCTCCCGCTTTGGCGGGAACTTGATGCATAACGTGGCGGGGGACATGTGTCCCCCCTCCACGTTGTGTTTTGTCTAAAAAACTTAAAGTTTCCCCACTACATGAAACGCATTAAAAAAGGCAATATAGAGGAAGTTACATTCGGCCAGTTCGCCGAATGCCCCATGCCGGGTCAGTCCGGCGAATTCCCCCTGCCGCCCCTCACGGCGGTCCAGTGCGATTCCTACGCCAAATTCCTTCAGCAGGATAAAATGCCCGAGGAACGCAAGCCGGAAGGTCTGCAGCTTCTTTTCACCAAGGCTTTCCCCATCATCAGCAACAACAAGAAGCTGGAGATGCATTTCGTGCACTATTCTTTCGGCGCGCCCAAATACACCATCGACGAATGCAAGCGCCGCGGAAAAACCTACGAAGTTCCCATCAAGGCGATGCTTCGTGTCAAAGGGAAACTGAGCACTGAAGAGGTCGTCAAGGAGCAGAATGTCAATCTTGGCATGATCCCCATGATGACCGACAACGGAACTTTTATCATCAACGGCGTCGAGCGCGTTATCGTCAGCCAGCTGCAGCGTTCTCCCGGCATCTACTACAAGGGATTCAGCCAGGAAGATTTTGCCAATGCCAAAAACAAGGATGTCGTCAAGAAATTATTCTGGTTCACGCTTATTCCGAACCGCGGCACCTGGCTTGAGGCTGTCTGCTATCAGACGAACGACATTTACATCAGCGTCGACCGCCGCCATCCCAGGCGCAGAGTCAGGGCGACCACGCTTTTGAGAGCTTTGGGCTACGAGAGAGACGAGGATCTTCTCGACCTTTTCTACAAGGTCGGCGACCGCAAGATCTCCGAGACCAACAACGCCAACCTCAAAGGCCTTTATCTTGGACAGAAGCTGACTGTCGGCAACGTCACCCTTGAAAAAGCCACGGAATTGACCGAGGAGATCCTTGAGAACCTCCTCAAAGCCGGCGTCAAGAGCGTCAAGGTCTACGATGCTCCGGCCGGTTCGCCGATCCTTCACATGATCGACGAAGAGAACTGGGAATATTCGAGCCGGAAATCTTCCGGAAAGAACGATGTTTCCGACAACCGCCGCAAAGAAGCCCTGCGCGAGATCTACCACCGCTTCCAGCCCGGCGAACCTTTCAGCCAGGAACAGGCTGAGAAAGTTTTGAGACGCCTCTTCTTCGAACCGGCTTCCTACGATCTCTCCGACGTCGGACGCTACAAATTCAACGAAAAGCTGGGGCTTCCCATCACCGAAGAAGAGATGAAGCGCACCACCCTGAACGAACAGGATATAGTGGAAGCTTTGTCTTATCTGCTTGATCTGGTTGCCAACAAGGAAAAATCCACCAAGCATCCTGAGATCGATGTCAAAACGGACGACATCGACCACCTTGGCAACCGCCGCATCCGTCCGGTCGGCGAACTCGTCGCTAACCAGTGCCGCATCGCCCTGGCCAGGATGGACCGCTATATAAAAGACCGCATGACGAACCAGACGGCCAGTCAGCAGCAGGAGATCCCGCAGCCTGAGAAACTCATCAATCCGAGGATCCTCTCCAACCTTATGCGCGATTTCTTCGGCCGCTCCCAGCTTTCCCAGTTCATGGATCAGCTGAATCCCCTGGCCGAGCTCACCCACAAGCGCCGCTTGTCCGCTCTGGGCCCCGGCGGCTTGAACAGAGACCGCGCCGGTCTGCAGGTCCGCGACGTGCACAACAGCCATTACGGCCGCATCTGCCCGATCGAGACTCCTGAAGGCGCCAACATCGGTCTTATCGCTTCCATGAGCACCTACATGAAGACCAACAAGTACGGCTTCATGGAAACGCCTTACCTCAAAGTTGAAAACTGCAAAGTGACGGACAAGGTCGTCTACCTGCCCGCTCACGAAGAAGAAAAATACACCATCGCCCAGGCCAACGCGCTCAGGGACAAGAACGGCAAATTCGTTCTGAAAGAAGGCATCAAAGCCAGGAAGAACGGAGACTTCAAGGAAGTCAAAGCCAAGGAGATCGAGTACATCGACGTTTCGCCGAAGCAGATCGTCTCCATCGCCGCAGGCCTTATTCCCTTCCTGGAACACGACGACGCCAACCGAGCCCTGATGGGTTCCAACATGCAGCGTCAGGCCGTGCCTCTTCTGACCACGGAAGCCCCGATGGTCAGGACTGGTCTGGAAGAAGTGGTGGCCAAGGAATCCGGCGCCGTTCTGACCGCCAAGATCGACGGCGTGGTCAAGGAAAGCGACGCCACCCATATCGTCATAGAAGGCAAGAACGGCCAGGTCCAGAACGTTGAGCTCCTGAAGTTCAAACGTTCCAACGCCGGCACCACCATAAACTATCATCCTTACGTCAAGTCCGGCGCCAAGGTCAAGGCCGGCGACGTCATCGCGAACGGCCCCGCCACCGCCGACGGCGTGCTCTCTTTGGGCCGCAACATCCTCTGCGCTTACATGCCTTGGGAAGGCTACAACTTCGAAGACGCTATCGTCATTTCCGAAAGAGCGCTGAAAGAGGACTTCTACACTTCCGTGCACATCGAAAGCTTCGACTGCATAGTCGCGCAGACCAAGCTCGGCGCCGAAGAGACGACCCGCGACATCCCGAACGTGGGCGCGGAAGCTCTCTCCAGATTGGATTCCGAAGGTATCGTCATCCCCGGCACCGAAGTTAAGCCCGGCGACATCCTGGTCGGTAAGATCACTCCGAAGAGCGAGACCGAACTCAGCCCCGAGGAACGCCTGCTGAAGGCCATCTTCGGCGACAAGGCCGCGGACGTCCGCGACGCCTCCCTGAAAGTTCCGGCCGGCACCTACGGCGTCGTCATGCACGTCGACGTCTTCCGCCAGAAATCCAAAGACGCCCAGCGCGACAAGGCCCAGGAAAAGAAGCTTCAGAAGGAAGCCACCGACAGACGCGCCAAGCAGGAAGAGGAGATCCAGGAATGGTACAGGACCGAGCTTGACAAGATCTGCTCCGAAAAGCTCAAAGGCGCCATCATCGACGAACAGACCGGCGACATTCTGGCTGACAAAGGCCAGACCGTTCCTCCCGACGTCAAGAGTATCATTAGAACGAAGAAATCCCTGGTCGGTTTCGACGTGGAAGACAAAGAATTCGCCAGCCGCGTCAACCGTCTGCACTATCAGCTCGATTATAAGAAAGAAGAGCTGGCCGCCCAGTATGCCCGCGAGATCGACACGATCAAGCGCGGCGACGACATGGACAGCCACATGCTGAAGATGGTGAGAGTCTACATCGCCATCAAACAGAAACTGCAGGTCGGCGACAAGATGGCCGGCCGCCACGGCAACAAAGGCATCGTTGCCAAGATCCTGGCCGAGGAAGATATGCCGTTCATGGAAGACGGCACCCCCGTCGATATCGTTTTGAACCCCTTGGGCGTGCCTTCCCGTATGAACGTCGGCCAGATCATGGAAGCCCACCTCGGCTGGGTCTGCCGCATGCTCGGCCTCGTCGCCACGACTCCGGTCTTCGACGGCGCGACTGAAAAAGACATAGAAGGCCTCCTCAACGAAGCCAAAGCCCAGGCTGAGAAGAACGACAAGAAGAAAGACGCGCATCTCTGCGCCACCAGCCTTGAGCCGAAGCTCGGCAAAGTGACGCTTTACGACGGCAGGACCGGCGAAGCCATGTACCAGAAAGTGACGGTGGGCTACACCTACTTCATGAAACTGGGTCACCTGGTCGCCAACAAGATCCACGCCCGCGCCACCGGTCCTTACTCCCTCGTCACGCAGCAGCCCTTGGGCGGCAAAGCCCAGTCTGGCGGACAGCGTTTCGGCGAAATGGAAGTTTGGGCTCTGGAAGCCTACGGCGCCGCCTACACTCTGCAGGAGATGCTGACGGTGAAGTCCGACGACACGGAAGGCCGCAAGAAGACCTACGAGTCGATCACGAAGGGCAACTGCGCCCTGGAAGCTTCCACGCCGGAATCTTTCAACGTTTTGGTCAAGGAACTCAGGGCGGCCTGCCTTGACATTAGGACCGAGAAGAAGTAAACCAACTATCGCAGGATAGCAAAAATATGATGAAGTTTGATTCGGACAACGAAATCGAGAACGCCGTGACGGAAGACATCCTGGAAAGCAGCGACGAGCTGACCAGCGAGATCGCCGATACCATAGCGGCCGATGAAACTCTCTTTGACGAAAACGAACTGGGGAACGGAAAGATCTCCATCCCCGACGATTCCGAGGAAGAGCAGCCCTTCGACATGTGGAGTCATCCGGTCAGGGAGAACCAGTTTGACAAAGTGACTGTCAACATCGCTTCCCCCGACACTATCCGCTCCTGGTCTCACGGCGAAGTCAAAAACCCCGAGACCATCAACTACCGCACTTACAAACCTGAGCCCGGCGGCCTTTTCTGCCAGCACATTTTCGGCCCGGTGAAAGACTGGGAGTGCGCCTGCGGTAAGTACAAACGCATTAAATACAAAGGCATCGTCTGCGACCGCTGCGGCGTGGAAGTCGCGCAGAGCAAGGTCAGGCGCGAGCGCATGGGCCACATTGAGCTGGCCGTGCCCGTCGCCCACATCTGGTTCTTCAAGACCATGCCTTCCAGAATGGGCGCCATTCTCGACATGACCGCCCGCAGTCTGGAGAGGATCATTTATCTTGAAACTTACGTTATCCTTGATCCCGGCAAATCCGGCCGCAAGAAAGGCGACCTCATAAGCGAGGAAGAGCTTGACAAACTGCGCGCCGAAGGCCACACCGACGTCAAGGCCGGCACCGGCGCGGAAGCTCTGGAAGTTCTTTTGAAAGAGGTCGACCTCGACAAGGAAGCCGAAAAGCTTTACGAGGACATGCAGACTTCGAACTCCAAGCAGTCCCGCAAGAAATACGCCAAGCGCCTCAAGATCATTGAAGGTTTCCGCAATTCCGAGAACAGGCCGGAATACATGATGATCCGTGTTGTGCCGGTTCTGCCTCCCGATCTGAGACCTCTCGTTCCCTTAGACGGCGGACGCTTCGCGACGAGCGATCTGAACGATCTCTACCGCCGCGTCATCAACCGCAACAACCGTCTTAAAGCCCTGAAGAGCCAGCGCACGCCCGATGTCATCATCAACAACGAAAAGCGCATGCTCCAGGAAGCGGTCGACGCTCTTATCGACAACGGCCGCCACGGCCGCACCGTGACCGGTCCTTCCGGCCGCGCTTTGAAATCTCTGAGCGACAACCTGAAGGGCAAACAGGGCCGTTTCCGTCAGAACCTACTCGGTAAACGCGTGGACTACTCCGGCCGTTCCGTCATCGTTGTCGGTCCGGAACTGAAGATGACCCAGTGCGGTCTTCCGAAGAAGATGGCTCTGCAGCTTTTCGAGCCGTTCATCATCCGCGAACTGAAGAAGCAGGGCGTCGCCCAGACCATCAAGACCGCCAAGAAAGTCATCGAGCGCGGCGAGAACATCGTCTGGGATATCCTTGAGCAGGTCACGAAAGGCCACGTTGTCATGCTGAACCGTGCGCCTACGCTGCACCGTCTCGGCATCCAGGCTTTCGAACCGATACTCATCGAAGGCAACGCCATCAGGGTCCATCCTCTCGTCTGCGGCGGTTTCAACGCCGACTTCGACGGCGACCAGATGGCCGTGCATATTCCGCTTTCCAGAGAAGCTCTGTGGGAAGCCAAGAACTTCATGATGGCCCCGGAAAACCTCTTCTCTCCGGCGTCCGGCAAACCTATGATGATGCCGACCCAGGATATCGTTCTTGGCATCTATTACCTCACTCACGCTCCCTGGCTCAAAGAGCACGGAAGCATTGAGAACGAGGTCATCAAGGCGCCCACCGGCACCATGACGCCGCAGGAAGTGCACAGAGCCTACGACAACCACGTCATCTCTCTGCATCACACGATCAGGGTCCTGTTCGCCCCCAACTGGAAGAACCCCGAAGAAGCGGCTCCCGAAGGCAAGAAAGAGGAGGTCATCCTCACGACCGCCGGCCGAGTCTTCTTCAACGAGCTTCTGCCCAAGGAACTGAAATATTACAACGAAACCATCGACAAGAAGGGTCTTTCCAAACTGATCATGGACTGCTTCGAAGCGGTTGGCGCCATCGGCACGGTGGAAACTCTCGACCGCATCAAGAAAGCCGGCTTCCATGAATCCACCAGGGCGGGCATTTCCATTTCCACTTCCGACATGATGGTTCCTGACAGCCGCGACACGGTCTTGAAGGATGCCCAGAAAGAAGTCGACAAGGTCACCAAGGACTTCGACGCCAAGATCATCACCAACTCCGAGCGCCGCGACAAGGTGGCCGACATTTGGACGACTGCCGCCAACGTCCTCTCCAGGGACCTCTACGCCAAGCTGCAGAGCAAGGCCGAGGACCTCAGGGAGCTGAACCCGCTGCACATGATGGTCGACTCCGGCGCCCGTGGTTCCAGAGACCAGATCAAACAGTTGGCCGGTATGCGAGGCCTTATGGCAAGGCCGGACGGCTCGATCATTGAAACGCCGATCAGATCCAACTTCAAGCAGGGTCTGTCGATGTTGGAATACTTCATTTCCTCCCACGGCGCCCGCAAAGGGTTGGCCGACACCGCTCTTAAGACCGCTGACGCCGGTTACCTTACCAGACGTCTGGTCGACGTGGCCCATGACATCATCATCACCTGCGACGACTGCCACACCCCCAGCGGCATCACGGTCAGCGCCATCAAGCAGAAGGACGCCGTCGTCGTCAAGCTTAGCGACCGTATCAAAGGCCGCACGGCTCTTTACGACATCGTGATCCCGGGAACGAAGGAAGTGATCGTCAAGGCCGGCGAGATCATCACGCCCGCCGTCGCCAAGGAGATCGAGGAAAGGAATATCGCGACGGAAGTCACGATCCGCTCCGTGCTCAACTGCGAAGCGCCCTACGGCGTCTGCGCCAAGTGCTACGGAATGGACCTCTCCAAGTACGAACTCGTCAAGGAAGGCACTCCTGTCGGCATCATCGCGGCCCAGTCCATCGGCGAGCCCGGCACGCAGCTTACGATGCGTACCTTCCACATCGGCGGCACCGCGAGCAAAGAGGTCAAGCAGAGCATTATCAAATCTCCCGCTGACGGCGTGATCAAATTTGAGAACGTCAAGATCTTCGATACCTACAGAGGCAGCCGCGTCGACAACAACGAAGCCAGGATCCGCTGGTACGACGAAAACGGAAAGAAACCTCTGACCGACAAGCCCGCCAACGGCAAGCCCGGCAAACCCATCGTTTTGGTCGTGCCCCGCAACGCTCTTCTTAAAGTTAAGGACGGCCAGACGGTCAAGAAAGACGACCCCATCGCCGAATGCCGCGACCTCATCGAGATCTTCAACAGGAAAGCCGGCACGATCCACTTCAAGAACTGCATCGACGGCCTTACCATGAGGACGGAGCACGAGGAAGGCGAAGCCATCGGCAGGATCATTCCTCCCAGGCAGAACAAAGTCGAGGCTTCCACCACGAAGTCCCAGGCTACGAAGAGAAACAAGGCTCTGAAAGAAGAGCTGGAACAGCATCCTGCCAGAAGGGCCGCTATTCTCGAGGAGATAGAGGACAACAACAGGATCATAGAAGAGTGCAACGCCAAGATCAAGGCCATTGCCGAATTGAACAAGAAGCGTCCCGAGGTCCAGATCCTGGACAACAAAGGAAAGGTTCTGGAATCCATCCCGCTTCCTATCGGCTGCTGCTACAAGATCGCCGACGAGGGCGAAGAAGCCCAGGTCGGTTACACGGTGGCCTTCATTAAGACCAAAGGCTCCAAGACCAAAGACATTACCGGCGGTCTGCCCACCGTGGAAGGACTCTTCGAGGCCAGGCCTCCCAAAGAGATCGCTGAGATCGCCGAGATCGACGGCGTCATAAGCATCTCCAACGACACTATCGGTACCAGCGAGGACGAAGGCAAGCTTTACAGCAAGCTCAAAGACAAGCTCTCCGACATGGAAGAATGGGAACGCAGGGCGATCATTCAGAAGAAGAAAGCCTACGATACGGCCAAGCACGCCAACAAGCAGAAATATTCGCTCGTCAAGATCACGAACCAGGAGACCGGCGAATTCATCATCCATAAAGTTTCCAACGACAAGAAACTTCTGGTGACTGACGGCGATTACGTCCAGAAAGGACAAGAGCTGACGACCGGCGAATTGGATCCGCGCCAGCTTCTCGAGATCGTCGGCGTCAGGGGCCTCCAGGAATACCTGCTCGACCTCGTCAGGGAAGTTTACCGCTCCCAGGGCGTGGAGATCAACGACAAGCACATCGAAGTCATCCTGCGCCAGATGCTCCGCAAGGTCAGGATCATGGACCAGGGCGACACGGAATTCCTGTATGACGACTATGTCGAACGCTCCCGCTTCGACAGGGCCAACCGCAAGGCTATCGAGGAAGGCAAACGCCCGGCAAAGGGCATGCCTCTCCTGCAGGGTATCACCAAAGCCGGCCTCTCCACGTCGTCTTTCATTTCCGCGGCTTCCTTCCAGGAAACCACGCGAGTTCTCACCGAAGCCGCCGCCACCGGCCGCGAGGATCCTCTGATGGGCTTCAAGGAAAACATCATCATGGGTCACCTCGTTCCCTCCGGCACAGGCTTCTCCAAGGAACGCTTCACCGGCGAACTGGACGAGAACGGCGAACTCGATCTTGGCTACACTGCCCAGAGCGAACTCGATTCCGCCTTCCTGCTCGACACCGATGACAACGAAGGCGAGATCCTCGGATCTATGGACGAGATACTCGGCGGAGATTTCTCCTCCAAGGGAGAAGGATCCGATTCCAACGAATAAAAACCAAATTCTAATAAACAAAAAAAGAGGAACATCATGCCTACTATTAACCAATTAGTACGGAAGAGTCGTCAGCCCAAGCAGCAGCACACCAAAGCCCCCGCTTTGCAGAGTTGCCCCGCTCGTCGCGGTGTCTGTCTGGTAGTTACCACCCGCACCCCGAAAAAGCCGAACTCCGCCTTACGTAAAGTTGCCCGTGTCCGTTTGTCCAACGGAACGGAAGTAACCGCCTATATCCCCGGTGAAGGTCACAACTTGCAGGAACACTCCATTGTTCTGGTAAGAGGCGGCCGTGTCAGAGACCTTCCGGGCGTCAGATACCACCTTATCCGTGGCGTCCTGGATACCGCCGGTGTGACTAAACGCAAACAGAGTCGTTCCATGTACGGCGCCAAGCGCCCCAAATCCTGATCGACAACGTAATTGCATAACAACTCTATTTTTGGACAAACATAATTTATGGCACGCAGACATAACGCAACGCGTCGGGTGATCACCCCCGACCCGAAATTTCAAGACAGAATCGTCGCGAAGTTCATCAACAACCTCATGATGGACGGCAAAAAGACTTTGGCCCAGCGCATCTTCTACGAAGCCCTGACCAAGGCCAGCCAGATCGTTTCCGTATCCGAAGAGATCGAAGTCTTCAACAAGGCTCTGGAAAACGTCCGTCCCACCGTGGAAGTCCGCTCCCGCAGAGTCGGCGGCGCGACCTACCAGGTCCCGGTTGAAATCCCTCAGTATCGTCAGGACGCTTTGGCGATCCGCTGGATCATCGGCGGCGCCAGGGGCCGCAAAGGCACCGAAATGGCGCAAGCTCTGGCCTACGAACTGGCCGACGCCTATAAAGGCGAAGGCGGTGCAGTTCGTAAGCGCGACGAAGTGCACCGCATGGCAGAGGCCAACCGCGCGTTCGCTCACTACCGCTGGTAAGTGCACAGACGCTCATAATGATGGCCTGCCGCGGTATCGCGGCGGGCCATTATATTTAATAAAACGAACATTACCACTATGGCAAGAGACATAGCATTAGAAAAGGTTAGGAATATCGGCATCATGGCCCACATCGACGCCGGTAAGACCACCACTACGGAACGCATCCTGTATTTCTCCGGCGTCACCTACAAGCTCGGCGAAGTGCACGAAGGAACCGCCGTGATGGACTGGATGCTGCAGGAACAGGAGCGGGGCATCACCATTACCTCCGCGGCCACGACCTGCTATTGGAAAGAACATCGTATCAACATAATTGATACTCCGGGGCACGTGGACTTCACCATCGAGGTGGAGCGCTCCCTGCGCGTCCTGGATGGGGCGGTAGCTGTCTTTTGCTCCGTAGGCGGCGTGCAGCCGCAAAGCGAGACCGTTTGGCGCCAGGCTCAGAAATACAGCGTTCCCATCATCGCTTTCGTCAACAAAATGGACCGCGTGGGCGCCGACTTCTTCGGCACCATCGAGCAGATGAAGAATCAATTGAACACCAACGCGGTGGCCATCCAGTATCCGATCGGCAAGGAGGACACCTTCCACGGAGCCGTCGACCTTATCAAGATGAAAGCCTACATCTGGCACGACGAATTGAAAGACAACATGTACACCGAGGAAGTGATCCCGGAAGAAATGTTGGAAGTCTGCAAGGAAAAACGCCAGATCCTTCTGGAAGCCGTGGCGGAATGCGACGACGCGCTTTTGGAAAAATATCTGAACGGCGAAGAACTTACTGAAGAAGAGATCATGGCGGCTTTGAGAAAAGGCGTCGTTGAAAACAAGATCGTTCCCGTGATGTGCGGCTCTTCCTTCAAGAACAAAGGCATCCGCCTTCTTCTGGACGCCATCGTCGCTTATCTTCCTTCTCCTCTGGACGCCAAGCCGATCGTCGGCATCAACAAGAAAGGTGAGGAAGAAGAAAGGAAGCCCGAAGACGGCCAGCCTTTCTCAGCCCTGGCTTTCAAGATCATGGCCGACCCCTACGTCGGCAAACTGACCTTCTTCCGCGTTTACTCCGGCTCCCTCAAGAAAGGGCAGACGGTCTTCAACGCCAACACCAAAAAGAGGGAGAGGATCGGACGTTTGCTGCAGATGCACGCCAACAACAGGAAAGAGCTTGACGAAGTGCACGCCGGTGAGATCGCCGCGGCGGTAGGCTTGAAGAACGTCAAGACCGGCGAGACCATCTGCGACGAAGGGCATCCCATCATCATGGAATCCCTGAACATTCCCGATCCAGTTATTTCCCTGGCTATCGAGCCGAAATCCAAGGCGGACCGCGACAAGCTTAGTGAATCGCTTTCCAGGCTTTCCGAAGAAGACCCGACCTTCACCGTTTCCACCAACCAGGACACCGGCCAGACCATCATTTCCGGTATGGGCGAGCTGCACCTTGACATCATCAAGGACCGCCTTATCAGGGAATTCAAAGTCGACGCTACGGTCGGCCGTCCGCAGGTCGCTTACAGGGAGGCCATCACGGCTTCCACCGAGATACATTCCCGCTTCGTCAGACAAAGCGGCGGCAAAGGCCAGTACGGCGACGTGCACATCAGGTTCGAGCCGCTTGAGGCCGGCGCCGGCTTCCAGTTCGTGGACGAGATCAAAGGCGGCGTTATTCCCGGCGAATTCATTCCCGCGGTCGAAAAGGGACTGAGGGAAGCGATGACTAGCGGCGTGCTTCTTGGATACCCTTGCACGGACTTCAAGGCCACGCTCTTTGACGGCTCTTTCCACGAAGTCGACTCTTCGGAAATGGCCTTCAAGATGGCGGCCATTTTCGCCTTCAGGGACGGCATTCCTAAATGCAAACCCGTTCTGATGGAGCCTGTGATGCACGTGGAAGTGACGACTCCCGACACCAACCTTGGCGACGTCATAGGCGACCTCAACAGCCGCCGCGCCAAAGTCAGGGAGATCGTGCCCAAACAGCATCTCCAGGTCGTCAAGGCCCAGGTGCCCCTGGCCGAGATGTTCGGCTACGCTACGGCTGTCCGCACGCTGACCAGCGGCCGCGCCAGCTATAGTATGGAACCCGACCATTTTGAGCAGGTTCCCAAGGCCATCCAGGAGAAACTGCTGGCCGGCAAGTAAAGCGCGGTTTGCTTTTTCAGGGCTATTTGATTATAATATCCCTAAAGTAGTCTAGTTTGCTTAAAAAATCAATTTAAATAAAGGAGAAACCATGAAAAAAGTGAACACGAAAGGCTTCACCTTGATTGAATTGCTGGTCGTGATCTCCGTTATCGGCATTTTGGCCGGTCTTGGTGTCGGCGCCCAGGGTCCTATCAAAGAGAAGGTCGGTCAGTTGCAACGTAAGGCTATGCTGCGAGACTTATACATCTTCTTGCAGACCTATCAGCAGGACTTCGGTTCTTTCCCGAGCGTCCAGCCTCCTGCCACCCGCTATGAGCAGGGCGGCGGCGTGCGCGACCTGTATCCCTTGTCCTACACCGGTCGTATGGACAAGCAGCAACTGAATGAACTTTTCCATCCGCCGGGAGGTCAGTTCGACGATTTCTCGAACGATCCGCGTCCGGAGGAATTCGACAAGAACCACATTGGCTGGTCCTACAACTCCACCGCCCGTATCGACAGCGAAGACCCGCTGATCGCTGACCAGGGCGTGAGCAGCGGATCCTTGCGTCTCAACAGCGCCGACCGTGGTATCAAACCGCTTTCCGGCAAGGAAGTGCTGGTCCTGTTGGCCAACGGCCGCGTTGAGTCCGTTCCGGCGAACAAGAAAAACGGCAAGCTGCTGGGCGACAAAGTCAAAGACTGGGGCGTGCTGAAAGACTAACCTTTCTTTCCCGCAAAGACCGGAAGAAGCTTTTCTTCCGGTCTTTTTTTTCTCCAATTTATGCCAAACGCTAAGAAAAAATTCCCATATGAACACGTCATCGCGATTTTGATTGGGATCGTGTTGTTTTATTTCGGTTGGCAGTTGAAAAGCCTTGTTGCGGAAAGAAGCGCTTCCGCTGAAAAAACCATAAGGCTCAGGAATCTTTACGTTCATTTGAAAACTTACTGCAGCGAATACGGCTCGTATCCGAGCACAATGGGAAATGAACGTTATTCGAAGATTGGTTCCGCTTCCGATCTCTTTTTGCTCACAACTATGGGTTATGCAAACGAGGAAGAGATAAACACCAATCTTTGGTCGTACAATGCCAGCGCCCTGCCTGACAGCGAAGATCCTTTGGTCTCGGAAAAAGGCGTAAACAAAGGAAGGGCGAAGAAACCGGTGTATCTTCTCCGCGCCAACGGCAAAATATTGAAAGCCGAGCCGAAAAACGGCCAGCTCCCTTCCGCTGTCTGCGATTGGGAAAAACTCGGCGATTGATTTTTTGGCGCGCAGCCATGCCGCAAAGTCGCGTAGCCGTCATGACCCCCTCGCTCACGGACTACGCGCGCATTGCTTACATTAGCGTCCTCCGTGAGTTCGCTTAGGGGGTCATGCCGCTCTCCGCTCCTTTGTATCGCTGCTATTTGGTAAAATATTGGCATGAGATTCGCATTCACATTGGCGCTTTTCTTCGCGCTCCTTGCAATGTCCGCCTTCCCGGCCGGACAAAGAGACACGCGCATATCCGGCCGCGTCATCAAAGGATTGGGCATAGAGGACGACAAGTTCGCGGAACTTCCCGTCCAGTCCTTGCCGAAGGACGGGTTCATAGTTGACACTTACCAGATCCTGCCGATAGACGTCAGCAACGGCTTTTATCAGATCTGGGACGAAGTGCATCTCGACGAAACGGACGGGCTGGTGAAATTACTGAGAAGCGACGCGGAATCGAATGCGCTTTGGCAAATAACGCTCAATGATTTTTCAGGTACGCAGCGCCACCCCAGGATGCTGAATTTTCCTGACGGAACGCTTCTGACGGCCTGGGAGAGCGCAAGCGCCGGAACGAACAACGTGAACATCTGGTGCATGCGGATAGACGGCGAAGGAAACGCGCTCTGGCCGCTTCCCGGCGTTCTGTCATGCGCTCCGCACAACCAGAAAAACGTCAGCCTGGCCTGCTTGTGCGACGGGGGAATCGCGGCTGTCTGGGAAGATTACCGCAACGGCGATTCGGACATTTATTTCCAGGAGATACTGCCGGACGGGAGCCCTGTCTACACGCCGGACGGCGTGGCCATAGAAAAGGTGGAGGGAGCCCAGCTGAAGCCGGGGTTTGTATTGGACGAGCAAGGGTTCGCTAAAAAACTTTGCTGGGAAGACCACAAGGATCTCAATTATCCCATCTGCATGGTCACGATAGACCTGGACGATCTGTCCGTTCCGGAAGCTGGCGCGCTTCCTCTTTTGTTATCCCTTCTTTTCCTTTTGAGAAGGAAAGGCTAGAACTTCAGATCCAGCATCATCTCGAAGCGGCCGCTCTCGACTTTCGTTTTCTGGTTTTCCCAGGCTTCCGTGAGATGGAAATAGGGCGGCTTGTCGTCGACCTGGACTTCCAAGTCGAGATTGGCGTCGTGGAGGGAAGCCGCCGGAATGGAAACTTTCTTGTTTTTGATATCCGTAGATTTAAGGTCCAAGCCTCTTAACTGCAGTTTCACCACGCCGGGCAGCATGTTTTTGCCCTCGAAGCGCAATTCGCCTTCCGCAGAGAAGCGGCCTTTAGTTATTTCCCAGTTGCCGTAGTTTTCCGGAACGAGCTCGCCAATTACTTCCGCCGGCAGGTCTTTCAGCAGAAATTTCAAGACCTTTGTGCTCACATCTGTCGAGAGCTCGCCTTGGAAGATAGCTTCGGGATATTCCCTGAGCTTCATCAGCCAGGATGACTGCGGATCCTCGGCCAGTTCCTGCGGCACGGCCAGATCGCGCCCCGTCACTTCGACCACGTCCCAAACGATGGGCTTCGTCCGTCCCTGGAAGATCACTGTGCCGCCATTTATGCGGGCGTTCTTGATATAGAGCGGTTCTTTGCCTTTTTCGTTCTTCGACAAAAGGTAGGGGAGTTTTCCCAATTCCACTTTTTCCGCGGAGTAATTCAAAACCGAGCCGCTCTTGGCGATCGGCACGAAGGCCTTTTTCCCGGAAATGGCGCTGATGAGATCGCAGGGCGCAGCCAAAGTGACGTTGGTGGCGGAAAGAAAAACGGTGCGCCGGCCTTTCATCAGCTCGCTCTCGTCTAAGGTCATCTCCACCCTTTCGACGTAAGCCGTGAAGCCCAAAACGGGGTCGACGGCTTTGACTTGTTCGAAGACGGCCTCGGCTTTCGGCAGATCAAGGTCCAGCGAACCTATTTCAAGGGGCATTCCTTTTTCGGCGGAATAGGAAGTCAGCTTTTCCTTGACGGCCAAATTGTCAAGAACGCCAACGGCAATGATAATGCCGAGCAGCAAAAGGGGAACGATGACCAGAATGGCTTTCAGAACGCGCATAAGGCCTAAATCGGGGGCTTTTGGATAAAGAAGGGGAAACTATATCAGTCCAGGGGATAACGGGCCGCCAAAACGGAAGCGTTGTGGCCGCCGAAACCGAAGGAGTTACTGAGCGCGTATTTGATCTCGGCCTTTCGGGCGACGTTCGGCACGCAGTCCACGAGGCATTCCGGATCCGGCTCTTCCTGGTTGATGGTCGGAGGAACGAGGCTGTTGTTCATCGCCAGAAGCGTGGCGATGAGCTCGATGGCGCCCGCCGCGCCCAGCGTATGGCCGGTCATGGATTTCGTGGAACAGAGCATGACTTTCGTGTCTTCGCCGAAGAGGCGCTTGACAGCCATGACTTCCGAGATGTCGCCCAAGTGCGTGGAAGTGCCGTGGGCGTTGATATAGTCGATCTGATCAGTCGTGACGCCGCCCTGCTCGAGGGCCTTGCGCATCGCGATCTCAGCGCCCCGGCCTTCCGGATGGGGGGCGACCATGTGATAAGCGTCCGCGGACATGCCGACGGCCTTGATCTCGCCATAGATCTTGGCGCCGCGCTTAAGAGCGTGCTGAAGTTCCTCAAGAACTACTACGCCGGAACCTTCCGCGATAACGAAACCGCAGCGCTTCTTGTCGAAGGGACGGCTGCCTTTTTCAGGTTCGTCGTTGAAGCCGGTGCATAGCGCTTTCATGGAGCAGAAGCCCGCCAAGCCCATGGAGACGATGCCCGCCTCCGCGCCGCCGGTTATCATAACGTCGGCGTCGCCGAACATGATCGCTCGGAAAGCGCTGCCGATGGCGTGGCTCGCCGTGGCGCAGGCGGAACTGACGCTGTAGTTGGGGCCCTGGGCGTTATAGCGGATGGAGACGATACCGGAAGCGATATCGCTTATGAGCATGGGAATGAAGAAGGGGGAGACGTACCTGGCGCCCTTGTCGAGCAGCGTGCGGTACTGGTCTTCGAAAGTCTTCATGCCGCCGATGCCGGAACCGATGATGACGCCGAACTTGGAAGGATCCTCGTTCTCGGGAACGATGGCGCTGTCGGCTACGGCCTGGCTGGCCGCGGTGACGGCGAACTGCGCGACGCGGTCCATGCGCCTCGCTTCTTTTCCGTCGATGTATTCGGTCGGATCGAAGTCCAGGACTTGGCCTGCGATCTTCGAGGGATAAGGTTCAGGATCGATAATGGAAAGCTTAGTGATACCGCTTTTGCCAGCGGCAAGATTTTGCCAGAAATCAGAAACTTTATTCCCCAGAGGGGAAACAACACCCATACCAGTAACAACTACGCGGCGCGTGGTATCCATACTCTCTCCGTTATTAAAGACAAAAAAAGGGGAGTTCAAAGCGAACTCCCCTTGGCAAAATAGCGTTTACTGCTGCTGTTTTTCGGCCAATTTGGCATCGATGAAGCGGACGGCGTCACCGACGGTTTTGATCTTTTCGGCCTCTTCGTCGGGGACGGGGGCTTCGAATTCTTCTTCGAGAGCCATGACGACTTCCACGAGGTCCAGGCTGTCAGCGCCCAGATCGTCTGTGAAGTTGGCGTCTTCCGTGACTTCCTCCGGCTTGACGCCGAGCTGTTTCACGATGATGTCCTTGACTTTTTCAAACGTTGTAGCCATGTTTTTCTCCTTTGTAGGTATGATAAAACTATATTGATTATAAAAAATTACATTACCATTCCGCCGTCCACTACGATGACCTGCCCGGTGATGTAAGAGGACAGATCGGAACAGAGGAAGAGTGCGGTATTTGCTATGTCGTTGGGTTCGCCGAACTGCTTCAGAGCGACCAGCTCGAGCATTTTGGCCTTGACTTCGTCGGGAAGGACTTCCGTCATTTTGGTCTTGATGAAGCCCGGGGCGATGGCGTTGGCGGTGATGCCGCGGCTCGCCAGTTCCTTCGCCGTGGTCTTCGTAAGCGCGATAAGGCCGCCTTTGCTGGCGGAGTAGTTCGCCTGGCCGGCGTTGCCGATAAGGCCGACGATAGAGGCCATATTGACGATGCGGCCGCTTCTCTGCTTCATCATGATGCGGGCGACGGCTTTCGTGCAGTTGAAGGCGCCCTTAAGGTTGACTCTCAAGACGGCGTCCCACTCGTCTTCGCCCATCCTTATGAGCAGCGTGTCTTTCGTTATGCCGGCGTTGTTGACGAGAATGTCCAGGGAGCCGAAGTCGGACTGGATCTTCTCCATCAGAGCCTGCATATCGGCAAGATTCGAGACGTCGCCGGCGTAGCCTTCGGCCTTGACGCCGAGAGCCCTAACGGCCGCAACGGTCTCAACTGTAAACTCTTCTTTCAATTCCACAACGGCGATGTTAGCGCCGGCTGAGGCCAGCTTAAGGGCGATGGAAGCGCCTATGCCGCGGCCGGCGCCGGTGATAACGGCTGTCTTGGAACTTAGATTGATTTCGTATGCCATAATTTTCAAATGTTATTTAGGAATATTATACCAAAACGCTCCCTCAGATGCTAGCAAGCTCATCAAGCTTGCCGCAAGTTTGCGTTTTAGCTTCTCTATCGATTTTTTTCGCGAGCCCGCAGAGCACGTTGCCGGGGCCGCATTCCAAACTGATTTCCGCTCCCAAGGAGGCGATGGCGCGGAAGTCGTCCTCCCAGCGCACGCTCTCAACGATCTGGCGTCCGAGCAAAGACGCGAAGTCGGCGTCTTCGGGATACAAGCCCCCCAGCACGTTGGAAGCGACGGGGAAATTGGCTTTCTGCCACTTGGTCTCTTTCAGGAGAGGAAGCAGTTTTTCCCTGGCCGGATCCATGAAGGGGGAGTGGAAAGCTCCGCCGACCGCGAGGGGAATGACGCGCCTGGCGCCCGCAGCGAGCAACTCATCCTGAGCTTTCTCGATGCTCTCCTTGGCGCCGGAGATGACGATCTGCCCGGGGCAGTTGAAATTGGCGACGTAGAGGGAAGGATACTTGGCGCAGATCTCCTTTACGACAGCGCCGTCTAATTGAAGGACGGCGGCCATGGAGCCGGAGGCTTTTTCAGCCGCTTCCTGCATGAAGAGCGACCTGGAGCGCACGAGCTCAAGCCCTTCCTCGAACGAGAGGACGCCCGCGGCCGTAAGCGCCGAGTACTCGCCCAGGCTCAAACCGCCGGCGGCGACGATCTCGAGATCGGGCTTCTTTTCCTTCAGCGCGGCGAAAGCGGCCAGGGAAACGGTGTAGATGGCGACCTGGGTTATGTCGGTCCGCTTCAGGTCCTCTTCCGGACCTTCAAAGACGGTCTTAAGAAAACCTTCGCCCATAAGAGCGGAGGCTTTGTCAAAAATATTTTTCGCGGCCGGGGAATTCTCGTAGAGATCCTTGCCCATGCCGACGTACTGAGCGCCCTGGCCCGGGAAAAGCAAAGCGATTTTTGTCATGATCTTTCAATCTCTTGGGGTTGAATTAGCGCTTCCGCGATGTAGCGGTTGAGGTCGTGGGCGACGATCTCCTGGGCGCGGAAGATGGCGGCGCACAAAGCGTCCGCGTGGGAATTGCCGTGGGCTATGATGCAGGTCCCGTTCACGCCGAGCAAAGGAGCGCCCCCGAACTTCCTGACGTCGAAGTGGCGCCTGATCTGCTGGGCCGGCGACTGGGAGAAAAAGCTGGCGAACAGTCTCGCGAAGCCGTACTTGTTGCTCTGCGGATGACTGACCATCGTCTGGATGCCGCTCGCCATGCCTTCCATGACTTTCAGGGCGACGTTGCCGACGAAACCGTCGCAGACGATGACGTCGACTTTGCCGAGGAAAATGTCCTGGCCTTCCACGTTGCCGTAAAAGTGCAAAGGAGAATTCTTCAGAAGCGCGTGCGCCTCCCTCGTCTCCTTGTTGCCTTTCTCATCCTCTTCGCCCACAGACAAAAGGCCCACCACGGGATGGGTCTTTTTAAGGACGTGCCTGGCGTAGCAGGCGCCCATTTTCGCGAACTGCACGAGGTTGTGCGCCTTGCAGTTCACGGTCGCTCCGGCGTCTAAGAGAACTGTCGCGCCGAAAGGACCGGGGATAAGAGTGGCGATCGCCGGCCTGTCCACGCCCGGCAGAAGCTCCCACTCCATAAGGGCGGCGGCGGCCAGGGCGCCGGTGTTGCCGGCTGAGACGATAGCGTCGACTTCCCCTTTGGCTGCCATGCGCGTGGCGACGGCAATGGAGGAATCGCGCTTTTTTCTCAAGGTGACGGCGGGGGACTCGTTCATCTCCACGTTCTGGGAGGCGTGGATAACTCTAACAGGGGCGTTGCTGGCGTTAAGGTCTGAAAGGCAGGCCTCTATGCGCTCAGCGTCTCCCACCAGGATGATGTTAGCTTCAGAGTCGCCGCTGGCAAGGTATTTTAGGGCGCCAGCGACGATCTCGTTGGGGGCGTAATCGCCCCCCATAGCGTCAACGGCAATACGCATTGCGTAACGCAAAGAAAGGAATTATTCGGCGACGGTAGCCAGAGCGATCACGCGGCGGCCTTTGTAGAAACCGCACTTCGGGCAGACCACATGGGGCTGCTTCTCATAGCCGCAATTGGAGCAGGCCTGAGTCTGGGGCTTCGTTAAGGAGTCGTGCGTGCGGCGTTTGTCGCGGCGGGTCTGAGAATGTCTGCGTTTTGGATTTGCCATAAAAATCTCACTTTTTGTTGTTTATTTCATTTTTAATTGTGAATAGAGATTGTACCATAACCGCCCCCATAAGTCAAAGCCAAGCCTATTGGAAAATTTGCTAAAATTTGACCATGACTTCTTTTAGGCTGAACTACCTGGAAACACCCGCGCTTACGGTTGAGGAGCAGATCGCTCTGGACAGAGAACTTATATCCGAAGTCGGAAAGGGAACGCGGCCTCCGCTCCTGCGCTTCTACGATTTCAGCGACGAGGCGGTCGTCCTGGGCCTCAGCCAGGAAGAGGAACGCTACGTTGACAAGCAGGAAGCCGAAAAGGATGGCGTTCCCATCCTCAGGCGTTTTTCCGGCGGGGGCACGGTCTTCATTCACAAGGGCTGCCTTGTTTACACCATAATCACCGCCCTAACGCCCCCCTTCAAACGCTTCGACGTCATGGGGGCTTACAGAACGGCGTTTATGCCCGTCATTGAAGCTTTTCAAAAGCAAGGCATTGCCCTGGAATTCCATGAACCTTGCGATCTGGCCATTGACGGCAGAAAGATAGCCGGCAACGCCCAGAGCCAGCGCCAGGGCGCCCTCCTTATCCACGGCAGCTTCCTCGTTGATCCCAACCTCATAAGGATCAAGCGCTACCTCAAGGAACCCGACGTCCGACCCGATTACCGCGCCGAACGTTCTCACGAAGATTTTCTTTTGCCGCTTTCCGAACTTGGTCTTGATGAGCAAAAGCTCAAAGCGCTCCTAATCAGCGCCTGGTGCTGATATGATCCCTGAATAATGATAAAATAAACGAAAGTTGTAACAATTGCGGAGAACGTCTGCATGAAGAATATTCATTTGATCATCCTGGCGCTTTTTGTCGGCGCGAACGCGCTTTTTGGAGCCGAAAAGGTATTTTGCGACCGCGCCGGGGAAAGTCAGCAAGCCTTGGTCATCCCTGAACGCGCCGCGAGGGTGTTCGGCGAGGGAGAGAGTGCGATTCCCACGGACTGGGAAGGGACGTATGACGGCGGAAACCAGGAGGCCGTCATCCGCCGCACCATGGAAATGCATCTTGATCCGGTTGGCGACGCGGAAGGCGACGTGGCGGTGACGGGAACGATAAACATCCGGCCGTATGTCGGCGACGTCTGGTCCGTTTACGAGGGGGCCTACAAGTTCGCCGGGACATACAATAAGGAAACGGGAAAGATCGTCGTCCAGGGTCAGACCTGGGTAAGCTTCCCCATCGACCAAGACACCCGCGAGGAAGCGCCGGACTGGGACTTTTTCGTTTTTACCGGAACGGTGAGCGCTGACAAGATCACAGGCACCACAGTCCGCGGCAACTGGAGGATGTTCCCCCAGAGCTACGACGGCGACGACGTGGATTCCGGGTTCGGGTTGGAAAAAGACAACAACAGTTTCGTGCACAGCAACCGCTCGCCGAATGACGGCTTCTACGGGTCTACGAACTATGTGATCAGTTCCGAACTTTTCGAGAGGCTGAAGAGCTTTGCCAGCAGCGAATCGGAAGTCAACGTAATAAAGCAGCAGATGAACGTGAAATGGAGCGGATCCTGCTACGGGATCTCGATCACCATGGGGCTTACCTTTGAAAAGCTTCTGGACGCCGGTGAGATCTCCGGCGAGAGCCTGAGCCCGGATGATTATTACAATATGCCTCAGCCCAAGGACTGTGGAAAGCTGAAAGACATCATCAACTACTACCATCTTTCCCAGGACCTGGAGAACTACGGCGAGTACGCCGGCCGCACCAAAAATTTCAATCCCTCTCTGTGGAACGGCTGGATCTACGGCTATGAGCCGAAATTCATGAACGAGAGCCTTTCCGGCTTCCTGGGCAACCTTGTGAAGGACGCGAAAGCGGCCTGTGAGGACGGGAAATCTCTGCTATTCTGCTTCGGCGTCCCGAACTTGGCCCACTTGGTGCTGGTGACGGGATACTCCGTCAGCGAGGACGGGTATAGGCTGAAGATGTACGATATGAACAGCGTGCGGGAATACAAAGAAAGCGGCAGGTTCACGTACATGAGCATAGCCAAAGACCTGACGACGTTCAGCTTCATGACGGGCAACGGAGAGATCGTCGACGAGGACAATTATTTGAATCTCAGTTATCTTGAGCCTTCGAAGCTTTCCGACATCAAATACTGCTCCCTCATCAAGAGGCGTTCTTCCGACCAGCTCACGATCACCTTCGATCCCAAGTGCGAATTCATGCTGACTGGCCCGAGGGGGACGACGCTCACTTACAGGAAGTCGGCTTTCAGCGGAAGTTTCCCAATCAACTCAGTCGATTACTTGGAAAAGAAGATCAAGATCAAGACCAAGCGCTTTGAGAATTTCACGATCACGCCTTCGGGAAAAGAGATAAACATCCAGATCTATGATGACGATCACTTTAAGAGCGTGGAAGGGAAAAATATCAGGAGTATCGAGCTCTCCCTTACCGGCGACACGAAACTAACTGGCGGCGCGTACACTTTCAAAGCCTATTCCTCCGTGGAGGAGAAGCTCGGAAAAGGGGAGAGCGGATTGGCGTCGATCAGCGGCAAAGCCAACGGCAAGGTCATCATCAGGAGCGGCAAAGACAAGGTGGAGGCCTCTTCGCCTAAAAAGATCTCGCATGTGAAGACGGCCGTTTACCAGGACGTCAGAACGGCCCTCGGCACGATCAAGGGCAGAAAGACCTCGGTTTCAGTCAACGCCGCGGAAGATCTTTCCAACCGCGACCTTAATGTGAGCGGCAGGATCGTCTTCGGAAAGGACGCCTACGTTTACCGGGGCTGGGCCGTGAAGCCCAAGGTCACGGTCTTCGCGGGCGGCAGGACGCTTCGGAAAAACAAAGATTACAAGATCAGCTACTCCGACAACAAAAAGATTGGAACCGGTACGGTCACCGTTATCGGCCTAGGGGAATACAAGGGAGAGATCTCAGCCACATTCCCAATCGTTTCAAAAAAGGCGGATTTGCTATAATCGGTGTAGAATGAAAACGACCTTTTAACCAAAACTACCTACGGGAGAATATATGGAACCTCTGATCATCAACGGAAACGAGACCGCGGCCGCGATCCGCGCTGAAATGGCCAAAGAAGTGGCGGAAATGAAAGCCAAGGGCGTGGAGCCCGGACTGGGCTTCGTTTTGGTGGGCGACAATCCCGCTTCGCAGGCTTACGTCAGGATGAAGAAGAAAGCCTGCGCGGAAGTCGGCATCACAGGTTACGATTACGAACTCCCGAAGGAAACGACGCAGGAAGAGCTTCTGAAGCTGGTGGACGAACTGAACCACGATCCTAAGATCGACGGCTTCATCGTGCAGCTGCCCTTGCCGAAGCACATTTCCGAAGAGGCTATCATCGCCGCCACCGATCCCAAGAAGGACGTGGACTGTTTCCATCCCATCAACGTGGGCAAACTCTGCATCGGCGACACGGACGGCTTCTTCCCCTGCACGCCCTACGGCGTGGTGGTATTGCTGCAGAGAGCCGGCATCGAGGTGAAAGGCAAGCATGTGGTCATAGTCGGCCGCTCCAACATCGTCGGTAAGCCGCTGGCGAATCTGCTCGTGCAGAAGCGCGACGGCGCCAACGCGACCGTGACGATCTGCCATACCGGTACCAAGGACATCCCCTCCATTACGCGCCAGGGCGACATCGTGGTGGCCGCCATCGGGCGTCCCAACACTATCACCGCCGACATGGTGAAAGAAGGCGCGGTGGTCGTTGACGTAGGCGTCAACAGGGTGGAAGATCCCTCGGCTAAAAGGGGCTACCGTCTGGTGGGCGACGTGGACTACGAGAACGTCGCGCCCAAGTGCTCCGCCATCACGCCGGTCCCGGGCGGCGTCGGCCCCATGACGATCGCCATGCTCCTCATGAACGGGCTTAAAGCCGCCAAGAGGAGAATGCCCAAATAAACTATGCTGAGCGCCGCGCTCATTCTGGCTCTGGCTATTTTCGGCCTGCTGCTCTTTATAGGGCGCGTTTCCTCCAGGCTGACTGAGAGGATCAGCGACCGCTATCTTTCTTTGGACATACCGTCGGGAATACTTTGCGTCCTGGCGGTATGTCTTTATTTTTACATTATGATTTACAGGCGGGACCTTTTCGATGATCCCGTCTTTATCTGGATACTCATCGGAATAGCTGTTCTGACGCTGCTGGAGCCCTGCATCAGGCACAGCAAGATATTGCAGAACAAAATAGACGCCGCGAAATTTCTCAGGACGCTGGAGCCGCGGAAACTCGGCCAGGTCGTTTGCCAGCACTACGAGATCGGAATTGGCGAAGAGCCAATTAGGATCGTTCATCTGAGCGACCTGCATTACAATAAAATCAGCGCTTTATTTTTAGCGGGCGTAATAAAGGAAGTCAACCAGCTTGAGCCGGACTATATTCTCGTTACGGGAGACTTTCTGCAGAAGGTCGGCGAGGTAGGGGAGCTGAAGGATCTCTTGAAGGACCTCAACGCCAAAAATACGGTCTTTTACGTCCTGGGCAACCATGACTTCTGGATCGGGGGAGAAGAGGCCATTTGCGAGGCTCTGGACAGTCTCGGCTGGGTCAGACTGAACGGCCGCTGTGTGGAGACTGAAAAAGTTCTTTTCTTCGGCACGGAAAGGCCTTGGGGGAAAGAGGAAAATTTGACTCTTCCGGAGAGCGAAAAACTGAAGATCGCCCTGGCCCACGACCCCGACGAGTGGGAAAACACGGCCGCTCTGGGAGCGGACGTGACTATGTCCGGACACACCCATGGCGGACAAGTGCGTTTCGGGCTCTTCGGGCCGATGATCCTGCCCTCCCAGAAAGGCGCCATGAGAGCCGAGAGAGTCCTTTGCAAAGGAGGGCATATACTCTTGATAAGCAGGGGCTTGGGCAAGCCCTATTTTAGGATCTGCAATCCGACAGAAATAAGTTTGCTGGACATTCGCCGCTAAGAAAAAGCCCTTGCAAAAGGCGGCGATTTTTGCTACGCTTAAGGTCCAGATACGGGGTGCTTCCTCCTGGTGTGTGGGAGGCGGCTGAGAAGAAACCCGCTTAACTTGATCCGGGTAATACCGGCGTAAGGAACAACCATATGACCCAACTTGAAGAAGCGAAATTGGGCGTCATAACTGATGCCATGCGTTTCGTGGCGGAGCGTGAGAATATTCCGCCTGGAACAGTCCTTTCTGAAGTGGCGGCGGGAAGAGCCGTCATCCCTTTCAACCCCTCTCATAAAAATTGCCGGCCTGTTGGCGTGGGGAGGGTCTTCACAACAAAAATCAACGCCAACTTAGGCTGTTCTAAAGATCGTTCCTCGCTCAAAGAGGAACTCAAGAAACTCGAGGTGTCGCTAAAATACGGCGCGGACTTCGTCATGGATCTGACCGTGGGTAAGGACGTGAGTTTCATCCGCCAGGAAATGATCAAGCATTCCCCGGTTCCCCTTGGCACCGTGCCTATCTACGAGACGGTCTCCCGTCTTGAAGGCAGCGTTCCCAAAATGGACATGAGTCTGCTTTTGGACGTTATAGAGGAGCAGGCGGAACAGGGAGTCGATTTCATGACGCTGCACGCGGGATTATTGCGCAGGCATATTCCCTTGGCCATGAAGCGCGTCATGGGGATCGTTTCCAGAGGCGGATCCCTTATGGCGGAGTGGATGCTGGAGCACGACAAGGAAAATCCTCTCTACGAGAACTGGGACAAAGTGCTTGACATTCTCGTCAAGCACGACGTGACGGTCTCTTTGGGAGACGGTCTGCGTCCCGGCTGCCTGGCCGACGCTTCCGACGAAGCGCAGTTTGAGGAGCTTTCAGTTTTGGGAGAGCTCGTTCTGGCTTGCCGCGAAAGAGGCGTGCAGGTCATGGTGGAAGGGCCTGGGCACATTCCTTTCAACGAGATCAAGATGAACATGGAGAAGGAGCGGGAGCTTTGTTTCGGCGCGCCTTTCTACGTGCTCGGCCCCGTTGTCACGGACATCGCGCCGGGCTACGATCACTTGGTCTCGGCCATCGGCGCGACGGCGGCTGCCACCTACGGCGCCTCGCTTCTGTGCTACGTCACGCCGGCGGAGCATCTGGGCCTTCCCACCGAGGAAGATGTTAAGCAGGGCTGCGTGGCTTACAAAATAGCTGCGCACGCCGGCGACGTGGCCAGGGGCTTCCCGGGCGCCGCGGACATTGATCTGAAGATGTCGGAGGCGCGGCGCGATTTCAACTGGGACAAGCAGTTCGAATGCGCGCTAGACCCTGAGACCGCCAAGGAAAGGTGGATGAAGGGCGAGCCCGAAAGCCACGACGAGGATCACTGCACCATGTGCGGAAAGGAATTCTGCGCGGTCAGGACCAGTAAGAGAATAAAAGAACTTTTAGCCAAGAAAAATTGAGGAATATAAAATGAAGAAAGAAGTAATGGAAGAGACTATTTCCGGAGCTATAGTAAAGAGTTTTTTCAAGAAACTGCAGGACAACATGGCCCTCGACGTGGCCATCGCGGGCGCAGGCCCTTCGGGTTTGGTGGCAGCTTATTATCTGGCCAAGAAAGGCCTTAAGGTCGCCATCTTCGAATCAAAGCTGGCGCCCGGCGGCGGCATCTGGGGCGGCGGCATGCTCATGAACGAAGTGGTCGTCCAAGACGACGCGGCCAAGATATTGCATGAATTCGGCATCACCACCGTGCCCATCAAGAAAGGCTACCATACGGTGGATAGCGTGGAAATGGCCTCCGGGCTTATTTTCGGCGCGCGCCACGCCGGCGCTGTCATCTTCAATACGGTGACAATAGAGGACGTGGTCATGCACAACGACGTTGTTTCCGGCGTGGTCATCAACTGGAATCCCGTGGTGAGGCTGGAAATGCACGTCGATCCTTTGGTGATCACCACCAGAGCGTTGATCGACGGCACCGGACATCCCAACGAGATCGTGAGGAAGGTCGTCAGCAAGGCCGGCGTGAAGATCGATTCGCCCACCGGCGGCGTGATGGGCGAGAAGCCCATGTGGATGGAAGACGGCGAAAGGACGACGCTCATAAACACCAAGAAACTCTATCCCGGCCTCTACGCCTCCGGCATGGCGGCCAATAACGTCCAGGGCGGCTTTAGAATGGGACCGATCTTCGGCGGCATGCTGAAAAGCGGCAAAAAGGTCGCCGATCTTGTGGAAGCGGATCTGAAGAAATGAAGATAGAAGACGGTTTCGGACTATACCTTGTCATGACGGATCCCGTCGTCGGCTACGCCAAGTGCGCCGAGGCGGCCGTCAGGTGCGGTGTGCGCTTCGTCCAGCTGAGGATGAAGAACGCCGCGCCCGAGGCGATCCTTAGGGAAGCCAGGGAAGTCCGGGCCGTCACGAAAGGAACGGGAACGCTGTTCATAATGAACGACGATCCGGAGCTGGCGGTGAAAGGCGAAGCGGACGGCGTCCATTTGGGCCAGGGCGACATGCCGCTTAGGCTGGCCATGGCGCGCTTTCCTATGCTCAAGATCTTCGGACTTTCCACGCACAACCTTGGCCAGGTAAAGGCGGCCTGTGAATTCACGCCGGATTATATCGGCGTGGGGCCTGTGTACGCTACTCCGACCAAAGCCATACCCGACCCGACGCTGGGGGTTGAAGGCGCAGCCGAGATGATCAAGGCGGCACCCTGCCCGGCGGTGGCGATAGGGGGCATAAATCATGAAAACTTACCTTTAATTAAACGCGCCGGCGCCCGGAATTTCTCCGTGGTGCGGGCCGTTTGTCAAAATAATGATCCGGAATCCGCTATCAGAAGATTGCAGGAGATCTGGGCAACCCAAAATCTATAAGCGATGAAAAAGAGAACAAAGTACGTCTTCATCACAGGCGGCGTGGTGTCGAGTCTGGGGAAAGGCATTACGTCGGCAAGCCTTGCCCTTCTTCTGAAAAGCCGTGGCTACAACGTTTTCATGCAGAAGCTGGATCCTTATCTGAACATCGATCCCGGCACCATGAGTCCTTATCAGCACGGCGAAGTTTTCGTGACGGACGACGGCACGGAAGCGGATCTTGACCTCGGACATTACGAGCGCTTCGCGGGCGTCACTTGTTCCAAAGCCTCCAACTATACCAGCGGCAAGATCTATTCCGCTGTGCTGCAGCGTGAGCGCCAGGGCGGATACCTTGGCGGCACGGTGCAGGTCATTCCGCACATCACCAACGAGATCAAATCGGCTATCAGAAGCGCGGCGAGCCCGGACGTCGACATTGTTCTGTGCGAGATCGGCGGCGTCTCCGGCGACATCGAGTCGCTGCCGTTTTTGGAAGCGGCCAGGCAGTTCCGTTTCGAGGAAGGCCCGAACAACACCTGCTTCGTGCATCTGACGCTCGTTCCGTATCTGAGAGCCGCGGGCGAACTGAAGACCAAGCCCAGCCAGCAGTCGGTGGCGGTCCTGCGCTCCATCGGCATCATCCCGGACATTCTGGTCTGCCGCACGGAAATGCCGATCCCCCAGGAGCACCGCGACAAGCTGGCGCTCTTCTGCAACGTCAGGAAAGAGCGCGTGATAGAAGAGCTGGACATCACGACAAGCGTCTACGCCATTCCGAAAGCCCTGAGCGAACAGCATCTGGACGAGGAAGTCTTAAAGCAGCTCGATCTTGAGATGAAGCCTATCAAGCACACGGCCTGGGACGAACTGGTGAAAAGAGCGACGAAGCCGAAAACGGAATGCACCATCGCCCTGGTCGGGAAATACGTGGCCATTCGCGACGCTTACAAGAGCGTGCATGAAGCTTTCCAGCACGCCGGCATGGGCCATTACGCCAAGGTGAAGGTCAAATTCATCGAGGCGGAGGATCTGGAAAAGAGCAGCAGGCCCCTTCAGGGCGTGGACGGAATCCTGGTGCCGGGCGGCTTCGGCAGCCGCGGCGTCAACGGCAAATGCGTGGCGATCCGCTACGCCAGGGAACACAAGATACCGTTCCTCGGCATCTGCCTCGGCATGCAGTGCACGGTCATCGAATTCGCCAGGAACGTCCTCAAGTGGAAGGACGCCAACTCCACGGAATTCGACCCCGATACCAAGCACCCGGTCATCGATCTGATGGAAGAGCAGAAGAAGATCACCGACAAGGGCGGCACCATGCGCTTGGGAGCCTATCCCTGCAAACTGACCAAGGGCTCGAAAGCCGCGAAAGCTTACGGCACTACGGAGATCTCGGAGCGCCACAGACACCGCTACGAATTGAACCACGACAGTGAAAGCTGCAAGGCGCTGGAGAAAGCCGGTCTCAAAGTCGTCGGCCTTTCCCCGGACAAAAAGCTGGTGGAAGTGGTGGAACTGCCCGATCATCCTTACTTCGTGGCCTGCCAGTTCCATCCGGAATTCAAGTCGAGGCCGACGAAGCCGCATCCTCTCTTCTTCAACCTGGTGAAAGAGGCTCTTCTTTACAAAAAGGCGAAGGAAAACAAGAAATAATAAGCGTTTCATTTTAGGTTGAAATTTGTTAAAATGTACCCATCAAGGAGGTACTAACCTAAAATGAAAAACAAAACAAAATTCGTCTTCGTGACTGGCGGTGTAGTTTCCAGTTTGGGAAAGGGAATCACGTCGGCCAGTCTAGCCTGTCTTCTTAAAAGCCGCGGGTACCGCGTCTTCATGCAGAAGCTCGATCCCTATCTGAACGTTTACCCCGGGATCATGAGCCCCTTCCAGCATGGCGAGGTCTTCCTTACCGACGACGGTACGGAAGCCGACCTCGACCTCGGGCACTATGAGCGCTTCGCGGGCGTCACCTGCACGAAATGCTCGAGCTACACCAGCGGCAAGATCTATTCCGCCGTGCTGCAAAGGGAGAGGGAAGGAGGATATCTTGGCGGCACCGTCCAGGTCATTCCCCACATCACCAACGAGATCAAGGCTTCCATCAGAAGCGCCGCGGGCCCCGACATCGACATCGTTCTCTGCGAAATAGGCGGCATCGCCGGCGACATCGAGTCGCAGCCGTTTTTGGAAGCCGCTCGTCAGTTCCGCTTTGAAGAAGGCCCAAACAACACCTGCTTCGTGCATTTGACGCTCGTTCCTTTCTTGAGGGCCGCCCAGGAACTGAAGACCAAGCCCAGCCAGCAGTCGGTGGCGGTGCTGCGCTCCATCGGCATCATCCCGGACGTTCTGGTCTGCAGGACGGAAGTTGAGCTCCCGCAGGAGCACAGGGACAAACTGGCGCTCTTCTGCAACGTGAGGCCCGAAAGAGTCATAGAGGAGAGGGACATCACCACGAGCGTTTACGCCATCCCCAGGGAACTCAGCAGGCAGCATCTCGACGAGGAAGTCTTAAAGCAGCTTAATCTGCCCCTGAGGCCGATCAGGCACACCAACTGGGACACCCTCGTAAGGAAAGCGACCCAGCCGAAGAAGAGCTGCACCGTCGCACTCGTCAGCCGCTATGCTTCCATCAAAGACGCCTACAAGAGCGTCTACGAATCGCTGCAGCACGCCGGCATGCAGTGCGACGCCAAAGTCATCACCAAGGTCGTGGAGCCCGAGGAACTCATGCGGAACGCTAAGAAGGCGCTCTCGGGCGTGGACGGCATCCTGGTCATGGGCAGCATGACCAACTACGGCGAGAAGGGCAAGAGCCTGGCCGCGAAATTCGCCAGGGAAAACAAGATCCCTTATTTCGGCATCTGCGCCGGTATGGAATGCGCCGCGATAGAATTCGCGGAGAACGTCCTGAAGATCAAGAACGCCTCCCTTTCCGACAAGGGCGAGGAAAGATCCGCCATCGGCATCATAGACGAGCAGAGAAGCGGCACCACCAAGCTCGGCGCGGCCGATCTGATCGTTGAGAAGGGGACGAAGGCCTATCAGCTCTACAAAGCGAGGAAGATCTCGGAACGCCATCGTCAGCGCTACGCCATGCTCTATGACAAGGCTCTGGCGGATAGGTTCGAGAAGGCCGGCATGAAAGTCTCGGCGCTTTCCGCGGACGGCAAGTTTGTCGAGCTGTTGGAAATGCCGAATCATCCTTTCTTCATGGCCTGCCAGTACCACCCGGAATTCAAGTCCAGGCCCACCACTCCGCATCCTCTTTTCAAAGCTTTCATCAAAACGACGCTTGACAAGAAGAAGAAATGATTGAGGAGCCCCCGCCTCCAGCGGGGGCTTTTTTTATTGACTTTGATTCGTGATTTTTGATAATATAAATAACACTAACAACTGGAAAATTATATGAAGAAGATCACGTTTTTAGCAGTTTTACTGGCGTTGTTTGCTTCGCTCTCCCTTGTCGCCGCCGACAGGGATTTCGACTCCATGGCTCCGGACCCCGACCACACTATGGGCAAGGGCTTGCTGAGAGGTCTTGCCAACGTTGGCTGCTCGCTTATCGAGCTGCCGGCCCGCACGACCTATTATTCCTGCCTCTACAGCTGGAATTACATTCCCTACGGCCTGCCCATGGGCATCATCGACGGCGCCAACTTCTCGGTTATCCGCGTGGTCGGCGGCGTCTTCGACCTTATGGTCCTTGGTACCAACGCCCGCAACCATACGCTGTATACGATCTTCGAGATCCCCACCTGGCCTTGGGACTCCCCTTGGCTCCCCACGGAGGAGGAGAAGAAGGAGATCGAGTGGTGAGTTGACACCCAACCCCCCTTTTGCTAGAATACCAGCAGTTTATTAATCGCAAAAAGTTAATCTACCAAATATTTGGAGGAAAATATGCGCATCTTGGTTCTTTTGGCCATGGCTCTCGCCTTAGTCGGCTGCTCTACGACCGCTAAGGAAACACAGACCGCCATTCAGGATCTTTCTTACATCTATCCGAATGACGAGGTTGTTCATGAGACCTATAAGACCGTAGAGAACGCCCAGTGGCTCTTCACTACGGACGAATACGCCGGTTGGGGCTACTAAGCCGAAGATGGATCTCAAATTTCTGTTAAGGACTCACTGCGCGTGCGCGGTGAGTCTTTGTTTTTTAATTGCTAGTCATTTCTGTAGCGCAAGCGACGTCCACCCCGTGGGTGAAAAGCTGACCTACAAGGCCTACGCCGTCGGTTTCCTGCCGATCGGCACGGTCACGCAGGAAACTTTCACCAGCAATTTCGAAGGCCGCACGACCTACTGTTTCACCGGGCGCTGCTACGGCGACTACCTCGTGTATCTCGCCGACGTGCGTTTGGCGGCCCAGGTCGCCCGCTACAGCGGGGAATCGCTTTTCCACGACCTTGAGCAGTACGGCACGGAACGCCGCGGCCGCAAGCTGCTCTTTGACCGCGCCAGCAAGAAGATGACCTACACCAGGCTGGAAAAGGACAAGGTCACCTACAAGGTCAGGCGCGTCATAGACGCCGACCATGACGTGGACGACATTTTCGGCGGCGCTTTCAAAGTCAGGGCCCGCCTTGGCTCCAATATCGGCGACTACACGGAAGTGAAGCTCGTCGAGACCGACAAGATATTCCACCTCAGGATCGAGGTGGTCGAGAAGACGATCCTGAATATTAAAGACGTCGGCAATTTCCACGCGATGAAAGTCGTCATAAAGCCCCTCAATCTGAAGAAGGAGGAAGTTTTCAAGGGCCTTCTCGAGCTTGACAGGGACGTGACGATATATCTTGAAGAAAAGACCAAAACGCCTCTGCTCATATCCTCCACGGTGCCCTTCGGATTCGTCAGGCCGAGGATAACCGTCCTGCTGCAAAATTGGGAAATGGTCGAGGGGTTCGAACCCAGGCCGGTCACCGAAGAAGAGCTTAAAGAGTTTTCGGAGAAAAAATAAATGCTCAAACGCGGCGAGTATCTGGCAGCCTGGCTCGTCGTCGCGCTGACGATAGCCTTCGGTTTCATAAGGCTTGTTTCCAACGAAAGGGAAAATGAAAAAACGATAACTCTGCGTTTGGAGAGCATAGAAACCGTTTCTCTCGAGGAAAACGAGCCGTGACCGACATCGACGCACTTCTGATACTGAACCATCTGCGCGTAGGGCCGATCTCGGCCAGAAGGCTTCTGGAATATTTCGGTTCTCCCTCCGAGATCTTCCGCTCGCTCCCCAAGGAGAAAAAAGCGCCGGAAATTGATTTTTTGTCCGGCGATTACAATTCGCGACTCATAAACTGGCAAAAGGAAGTCGACCTTGCCAAAGCCTGGGAAATTATCAAAAAAGAGAAGATCAGGCTGGTCACTTTCTACGATCCCGATTACCCGGAGCTTCTGAAGCAGATCTTCGACCATCCGCTGCTCTTCTACATGAAGGGTAAACTCTCGGCCAATGACAACCAAGCCCTGGCGATAGTCGGATCGAGAGACGCCACTGAATACGGACGCCACATCGCCTACCGCTGGTCGGCCAGGCTGGCGCAGGCGGGCATCCCGATCGTTTCCGGTCTGGCGATGGGCATCGACACCGCCGCGCACGAAGGCGCGCTTTCTGTGGGCGGAAGGACGATCGCGCTCCTTGGCTACGGCTTCGGCTACGTTTATCCCAAGGGCAATGAGCGGCTCTTCGACGAGATCGCGGAATCCGGCGCCATCATTACGGAATACGCCTGGCACCGCGCCATCGGCAAAGGCTCCTTTCCCTTGCGCAACCGCCTTATCGCCGGCATGGCGAGGGCGACGCTCGTCGTCGAATCAAGGGAAAAAGGCGGCTCGCTTATTACCGCGCATTACGCCGCGGAGTACAACCGCTCGGTCTACGCCGTTCCAGGGCCTGTCACCGCTCCGCTTTCCGCCGGAACGAACAATCTCATCAGGGAAGGCGCGACGCTTGTCACGAGCCCCGAACAGATGATAGACGAATTTGAGCTGATGTTCCAGACGCCGCCTCAGGACCTTTCCCTGGAAGCGCGGCAGAAAGACACTGCGGAAAAGCTGGAAGGCTTGGAAAAAGCGATCTTTTCCGCTCTGCTGGAACCTATGACGCCGGACCGCATCTCGACTCTTTTGGACGAATCCATCGATAAAGTTTCCGCGTCTTTGGTATCATTGGAAATAAAGGGCTACGTCCTTGCCCTGCCCGGACGCAAATACGTCCGTTCGGAGACCTGACAATGCGGATCCTTTTCGCCATACAGAAACTAGACAAGAGATTGGGCGGCGCCGAGCGCTTCACCACCAATCTCATTAAAAGCATGCTCAAAAGAGGGCATGACATAACGATCGCTTGCTACTCCTGGGACAAGCAGTACGAGGAGATGGGAATCAATTTCATCCGGATCCCCAAGCCCGGTTTTTTCAGCGATCCCTGGGAAGAATATTCCAAGAGCTTAAAGGAAGAAATAGAAAAACTGGAAGCAAAGCCGGACATCGTCTGCGGACTTACCCAAATGTATCCCCAGGACGTTCACCGTTTCGCCGGCGGCATCTACGCCTACTGGCTGCCAAAAAAATATCCCAAGACCTGGTTCTTTCAGAAATTCATGCCGAGGAACCGCCGCATCCTCGCCTTTGAAAAGAAGCTCTACGACCCCAAAAATCTCAAATACGCGGTCGCCATTTCTGAAATGGACAAAGCGCTCTTGAAAAAATACTACGCTTTCCCGGAAGAGCGCATAATAACGATCTACAACGGCATCGACCAGACGGAATTCCATAACAACGGCAGGGAAGAGGCCAGGCAAAAATTGACGCGAGCCAACGCGATAGATCCTACATCCCGCATCGTGCTTTTCTCGGCCAACAATTACAAAAGGAAAGGCCTGCCCGAGGCGGTCGAAGCCATACTCAAAACGAAAGATCCCTCGAAGTTCGCGCTCGTCGTTATCGGAAAACCTGACAAAGGCGTAAGAAGCGCCCTGAAACGCAAAATAGGGGACAGATTCCAAACCGTCTGGCTTTCCAGAGTTGACGACCCGGCGGAATACTACCGCGGCTCCGACATCATGCTTTTCCCTACGCACTACGATTCTTTCGCGAACGTGACGGCCGAGGCGATGCTCTGCGGCCTTCCCCTCATCACGACCAGAGACGCCGGCGGCGCGGAAATGGTGACGGAAAACGTGAACGGCTTCGTCGTAGAGGATAGTTCAAAGACAGACGAGATGGCCAAGGCCCTGGATATCCTGCTCGAAGAGGAGAATCTTCAGAAATTCTCCCAAAACGCCCCAAATACCGCCAAACTTCTCACCACAGACCTCTGCGCCCAGAAATTCGAGGCGCTCTTCCAAAAAATCTTAGAAGAAAAAAATTAGTTGTTTTGCTAAAATTAACTAATGTTTTTAATCTCCCAGAAGAGGTCTATCTATGAAAAACAATTTTTTCAAGGCTGCGCTCTTGTTAGCGCTTTTCACTCTTTGCGCTTCCGCTTACGAAAGGGAACTGCTGCGCATCGGTTTTGAAGCCGGCGAAGGTTACGAACTCGGCTCGGTGATCGGCCAGAACGGCTGGACGACCAAGGACCCCAGGCACAATTACGATACCTCCAAAAACGATATTACGGACGGCCTGGGCCCGGACGGCTCCCGCGCCATGCATCTGGAAGGCTCCTCAAACTTCGTGGGGCTTAATTTCGACATGAGCGAAATGGAGTTCGACAAGGATACGGAATATCTGGTCTGGTCTTTCAAGCTGCAGCCCTTTGAGGATACGGAAGGGCATGGCGGCGTTGACAGTTACTTTAAGCTGGGCGTGGACGACGGCGCCAGTCATTCCTACGGTCCTCCTTCTATCTTCGAGACAAAGAACTGGAACGGCGAAAGCTTCCGCGTCTACGGATACGACTTAATAGGAAACCAGAACAAGTGGCTCATACTGCCTTACGAATATCCTTACGAATACAACGATATCGCGGTGACGATGGATATGGCCAAGTACCATATCATCTCCTGGCAGGTGGGGAGCTTAGTGACGAACGTTTCGATGGCTTTCACCAGTCAGAAGAAGCAGGTGCCGAACTGGATGTCCTTCGAGCTGTTTGGCAACATCGACGACGTCGTTCTGAAAGCGGTCAGCAAGCCGGCTCCGCCTGTCGCGAAACTGGAGACTTACACCAAGAAGATCGAGCTCAGCCGCGAGCCTGAGACTTTCTACTTCACCGTCCGCAACACTGGCACCAACAGAGTCAACTACGTTGTCAGCCTGGAAGGCGACCCGGGCTGGGTGGAAGCTGTCAACGGCGAGGGCGGCATCGACGGCGAAGGCGAGAAGGAGCTCGGTTTCCGTCTGCTTAGGGAAGACATGGGCGACTTCTATTACCGCACCACCATCAAGGTGGACGGCGGCATGGGCGGAGTGCTTTACGTTCCTCTGTCCGTGCAGTCTGGCACGGTCTTCTATCAGGAGGATTTCTCAGCCCCCTACATGACTATCGGCGAGATCAGCGGCCAGGACCGCTGGTACACCGACAGGAGCGGAACAATAGACGGCGGCATTGGAAACGGCATGGCTTACAACAGCATGGTCGTGACCAACATGCCCTTTGCCATCGACGGGGAATTGGCCCGCATCATCTGCTCCGGCGGCTATTACGGCTACGAGTACACGGTCGACACGCCTTCCAACCTGATCGTGGCGGTGGACTTCGATTTCTACTGGCCCAGCGACAGCCAGGCGGCCAACTTCGACGTGACCGGCGAGCTTTGGAAACACATTCCCTTCACTATGAACTTCAGGAAGAGCGAGGGCGACACTCTCTTCAAGGCTACCAAGGCGCAAGGGATCGATCTCGCGGGCAGCTTGGGCTCTAATCAGTACGAATGCGACGTCTGGCACCACCTGAGGTACGCCCTGGACTTCCGTCAGCAGGTGGTCAACTATATCGAACTTGACGGCGACCGCTACGAGTTCGGCGAAGACATGCCGCTGCAGACTTACGGAGGCAAGGTGTTCAGAACTCTGCACACCCTGAACTTCGGCTCCGACGGCGTGCAGAAGAACCCCGACCAGATCGATTACGTTTCCGGCGTCTGCATCGACAATCTCCTTATCTGCGAGGAGGAGCGTGAATCCAAGCCGCACATGACCGGCCCCAGCTACGTTTCCATGAAGACGGATGATTCCTGCGACATCGTTTTGAAGAACTCCGGCGCTCAGTCTTGCGAGTTCGAGGCGGAAGTTTTGGATGACGCGCCGCTGGTAATTTCGCCGTCAATGGGCACTTTACAGGAAAGCTTCACGGTGAACGTGGCCATTACTTCCGAGCCCGAGCCGGGCTACTACCGCTACTTCGTGCGCTTTGTTTCCGAGACCGGCGGCTGCGTGACGACCATGGTCTCCTGCGCCAGGGGCGGCGTCTTCTACTCCGCGGATTTCGAGGAGCCCTATTTCCATCTGGGCAACATCAACGGCCAGGACGGCTGGACGCTGGATCCGGAGCAGAATGTCTCCAACCTCTGGGCTTTCGTGAAGGAAGTGGACGGCCAGCAGGCGCTGCGCTACTACGACTGCGGCGGATACAGTGGCTCGCTGATCCCGGCCTTCATTCCGTCCTGGACGAAATTCACCTTCTCCTCAAGGATAATGATCCCCAGCGAGGGCCCCGACCAGTCCATACTTTACGTCAAGCAGTTTGGACATAATCCGCTGCAGGAATTCTGGATCTGGCGCGATCTTGAGTCCGGTCTGGCCCAGCTTTACGTCAAGGGGTTCGACGATGTCGAGCTGCCGGGCGCGCCCCTGGACGAGTGGTTCGACTTCTCCTACACTCTGGACATGAGCTACGACAAGATGAGGACCACCGACATCACTTTCGGCGACTGCGTGACCAACGTGGACGCTCTCGAGCTCTATTTTGAGAACTTCAGGGAAGGCGAGCCGGTGACCGCGCTCTGCATTTGTTCCAGCGGAGACAAGGACGAGGAAGCTTACGCCAACATCTACGTCGACGACATCACGGTCTTCGACGCTACGGTGCCCGAGCCGGCGCTGTTCGCTTTGCTGCTGGCCGGCGTTGCCCTGGTTCTCAGAAAGTGGTAAGATTAAAGGAAAAATGAGGATACATCTATGAGAAAATTTTTGGGATGTCTTATCGTTCTCCTGGCCTTTTCCGTCTGCGCTGAGGAAATGAAGATAAACGTCGGGACCGAGGTCGCCGTTCCCGAAATGACCGAAGAGCAAGTTAAGGAAGCGGAACGCTTGGCCAACATAAAATCCATTGTCTGGGACAAACTTTACCTGACCATGCCGTATGCCGACGCCACGAACATCATGTCCGGCGCTCTGGAATTCCAGGCTCCGGAATATCCTTTCAAGACGAAAGCTTACATGGTGGCGGCCTGCGACTTCTTAAGCGGCAGCACCAACAAGATGATCCTGGCGGCCCGCCGGCTTTTCTTCGACAGCAATGACCAGCTCCTGGCCATGGAGCACATTTTCAACGGCTGCACGGTCGATCAGAAGAACTATATCCTGAACATGTATTCCAGAAAATACACCATGATCCCCATCCAGGCCAAGGACCACAGCTGGTTCAAAGTCGCGGACGGCATACACGTGGTGGTGGAATTCTTGGAAAGCAAGTCCCAGATGAACATCTACGGCTGGTCCACTCCCAGCGAATACACCATCAGAGCTATCTACTATCTTGAAAAGGAATTTATAGCTTTAGTGAACCGTCAGGGGCTTGCCATGCTGCCGCCTGAGATCGCTCACCCCTAAGATTTAGATGAAAAAGCTTTTCCTTTTGACGCTTTTTATGATCGGCATGGATGTTTTGGCCGCGGAGCCTCTGATCGTTGCCCACCGCATGGGCGCCGGGGAAAGGGACGAGAATGTCTTTTCCTCGCTTGAGGAATGCTACGCCAAAGGCATAAAAGCCTACGAGCTCGACATCCACATCACCAAAGACGACAAACTGATCGTTTCCCATGATAACAGCCTGAAAAGGCGCTGCGACGTGGAGAAGAACGTGGAGGAGCTTACGCTGGAAGAGATCAAGGCCGTGAAGACCAAAGGCGAAAATCCTTTGCCAACGCTCTCCGAAATGCTCGCTTTTTTGGAAGACAAAAAAGACGTCACTCTGCAGGTCGAGATCAAGTATCCCGAGAAAGGCGAGCGCGTTTCCAAACTGATCGAGCTCATGCTGAAAGACCTGAGGGAGAAAAAATTCACGGACGATAGGCTTCTTGTCATTTCCTTTTCCATAGAAGCCCTTCGTCTGACAAAGGAAGCGGCTCCCGAGATCAGAACCGGTTTTTTGTGCGGCGGCAGCGACCAAAGGTACGTTGACGCGGCCAAGGAGGCCAAGTGCGACTGGATCTCCGCGGAGCTGGCCACCACCACCAGGCGTTTCGCCGACAAGACGCACAAAGAGGGGATGAAGCTGGCCCTGTGGACGATAAGGTCCGACAGGGACTTCACCCTGGCCAAAGACCTGGAAGCCGACGCTATCGTCACCGATTATCCGGTCAAATACTCCAAGTGAGCGCCCCTCTTGTATTTTAAAGGGCGGTTTAATATAATTATCACACTCTCATTTTGCGCGTTGGCTGACATTTCAGCCTGGCTCGTTTCTGCGAGCCAACCATAACGTCGCTTTCAAAGAGGATACCTGTCCTCTTCGAGCTTACGGAATGGCACGCCTAAATGGGCGTGCCTTCTTTTTTTAGGCAACAATCAATCAATTACATTTTAACTATATTAAGGAAGAATCATGGCTAATGAACTGAAGATGTCCTGCGCCCGCAGAACAGCCGGCGGAAGCTCCGTGGCCCGCAGAATGCGCGGCCAGGGCGACGTCCCGGCCGTTGTGTACGGACACGGCAAAAACATCAACATCACCCTTAATTTGCACGATTTCACCCAGCTGATGAAGAAGATGCACAGTGAGCACGCTGTTCTCACGCTGGACGCCGAAGGCGAAGTCGTGAACGTGCTTATCAAAGAGATCCAGCGTCACCGCGCGACCCACAACATCCAGCACGTGGATTTTGTGGTCGTCGACCTCGACGAGATCGTGACCGTCTCCGTTCCTATCATCACCATCGGTGATGCGGACGGCGTCAAGAATTTCGGCGGCATCATGGAGGTCACTCTCCGCGAAGTCCAGATCCAGTGCAAAGCCGGCAGCATCCCTGACGACATCACTGTTGACGTTACTCCCCTTAAGCTTCACGAAGTTCTGCGTGTCGCCAACTTGGTGATCCCCGAAGGCGTTAAGGTCCTGGCCGACCCGGAAACCCCGGTCGTCGTTATCAGCTCCTCCGCCGCTGAGGATTCAGCCGCTTCCGCCGAGGAAGGCGAAGCCGCCGCTGAGGAACCCGAAGTCATCACGGCCCGCAAGAAAGAAGAGGAAGCCGAGCCCGAAGCGCCGAAAGGCAAGAAGTGATCTCATGATCCGCGCGATCATGGGCCTTGGGAATCCTCCGGCGCAGTACGCCAATACGAGGCATAACCTTGGCAGGATGGCTCTGGAGGCGATGAAGGAAAAGAGCGGCCTTAGCTGGAAAAGCTATTTCTGGAAAAATTACCTCTGGTGCCAAAGCGCGGACGAGCCACTGTTAGTTCTTTCTAAAACTTACATGAACCTTAGCGGCGAGGCGGCCTATAAAGTGGCCAGAAGCCGCGGTCTCAAACCGAGCGAGATTCTCATTATCCTTGACGACTGCTTTCTCCCTCTGGGAAAGCTGCGCTACAGGAAAGAGGGAAGTTCCGGAGGACACAACGGTTTGGGATCGGTTCTCGAGGCCTTCGGAACCGAGGATGTGCCTCGCTTGAGAATGGGGACCGGGATCGGCTCCTGCCGCATGGCGGAAAGAGTCCTGGAAGAATTCCCCGCAGAAGATCTGCCAATGGTCGCGGCTATGACCGCCTACCTCTCCGATCTTCCCAAGCGGCTCTCCCTTAACGAAGAAAAAACAATAAATGAAATAAATAACTGGCGCGCCCCTCAAATCGAGCCGCGCGTCTAACAGGAGGTAATCCAGTGAATAAGTACGAATGTTTGTTCATCATCAATCCGGACGCTGCCAGCGAGCGTTTCGCCGCTGTCACCGCCACGATTGCCAAGGATGTCGAGCGTTTTGGCGGCACTATCGAAAAGACCGAGGAGATCGGCCAGAAAGTGCTGTGCTACCCCATCGCCCACTGCAACGAGGGCTTCTATTATCAGATCAACTTCGCCATGCCGCCCGCGGCCGTCAGCGATTTCAAGAGACGCTGCGTCCTCAACGCGGATGTTCTTCGTTATCTGATCCAAGTAACTGAAAAATAAGAAAGCTTATGCGCAACGTCCTTTGCTTAGCTTTTCTGGCGCTCCTCATTTCCGCCTGCTCCTCCATTCCGCCCTATGAGACGGAAGACTGGAGAGTCGCTATCGTTGACAGCGACACCGCGGAAGCGACCGTGCGCTACGAAGGGTTCGGCAGTCCCAGCAGCGACCCCGCCAAAAGGGCAGCCTACTGCGAGACTCTGAAGGAGCTGGCCGAAGACAAAAATCCGTCTTCGCCGCTCACTCCAAGAATGTCCAACGCCCGCCGCTATTTCTTAGTGGAGAACGGCAGCTTGATCATGGTGGAGCAAGGTAATATTCCCAATCCTCTGTCCTGGTTCGAGCAGTCCGGCCTCAACCCCATGACCTGGTTCTCTTCCGACGTCAATATGAGCGTGAAGAACGGCTACGTCATCAAGTGGGGCTTCTCTTCTCCCGAAGAGATCGTGGCAGCGAGCGGCCAGGTCATGAACGAGCGCGATTACAGCCGCATCCTTGCGTCGCTGGACAACCGCAACGTGACGACCGACAAAACGGAGTGGGACACCGACGGACAGACCATCATAGTCTGGCCCGGCGAGACCCGCGCCTTCAACTGGAAGACGACTTCCATAGGCTACCTCAAGAATTATCCCAGCTTGGCCTACGAATTCACGGGCGACGAATCCTACAAGGTCGAACCCGCCCTGAACCTCCCCGAGGTCATAAACGAAGCCAGGGGTGAGAAAGAGGAAAGCGCGCTTCCGGAGGTCAACGCCGAGGAAGCTCAGAACACGAAAGTGGAAGAGGTCTCAGGACTCGATGAGCTCGAGCCCGAAAAGACCGAAACTGTGGAAGAAAATAAAGGACAGAGCGCCTTTGACCTTTGATAATAATTAACAATTTATACTCGGACAAAAATCATGACTGTCAAAAGAAGAAAAATCGAAAAACTGCCCTGCAGTTTTTGCCAGGAAAAGAAGACCATCGACTACAAAGACGTCGAAACTCTTAAGCCTTTTCTGACCGACTACGGCCGCATCGTGCCCCGCTACGTCAGCGGCAACTGCGCCAAGTGCCAGCGCAAACTGGCCAAAGCCGTCAAACTGGCCCGCTTTATGGCTCTGCTGCCTTACGTGGGCGATGTGCACAATGAAGACTAATTATTAAGGAAGGATCTATGGAACTGATTTTACGTGTAGATATCCCCAAGCTCGGCAAGGCCGGCACCATCGTGAACGTGGCCGAAGGCTACGCCCGCAATTACCTTTTACCCAAGAAGCTGGCTGACAAGCCGACCCAGGACGCCAAGGACCAGATCGAAGCCATCGTCCGCCGCCGCCGCATCGAGGAAGCCAAAGAGCTGGAAGCCTGCCAGGAAATGGCCAAACGTCTTGAAGACATCACCGTCAAACTGGCCCGCAAGGCCGGTGAAGACGAGAAGCTCTTCGGCTCCGTCACCGCCAAAGACATCGCCGACGAACTGGAAGCCCAGAACGTCGTTCTGGACAGCAAGAAGATCCAGCTTGAAACTCCCATCAAGCAGCTCGGCCTCACGAACGTCGAAGTCAAGCTTCATTCTGAAGTCACGGCTTCCCTCAAAGTTTGGGTCGTCAGCGAATAATTTCCCTTTATGGATACTCCCGAACGCGAAGCGTCGCAGTCCCTTGCAAACTACGAACCGCCCAGGAACCTGGAAGCGGAGCGCTGTCTTTTGGGCTGCATGCTGGTCGATGAGGAAGCCCGCGCCAAGGCCTTCGGGTACGTGACGCGCGACTCCTTCACCGAGCCGGCGCATCGAGAGATCTTTTCAGTCATCAGAGAAAAATTCGAGCATGAAGAAGGCGTGGACGTTATAATCGTCCACGCCGCGCTTGAAGGAAACGCCGCCTACAATTCCGTCGGCGGAGCGGCCTACCTGGCCGAGCTGGTGGAGATGGTGCCGACCACGGACAACGTGGAGCACTACGCCGCGATAGTCAAAGACAAGGCTCTCTTAAGGACTCTTATTCAGACTTGCCGCAGAGCGATAACCGAGTGCCAGGGCGGCGAACGCAGCGCCAAGGAGATCATCTCAGAGGCGGAGCAGGGCATGGTTGGCCTTTTGAAGGACAACAACCGCGGTTTTACCCCCATAAGCGATCTGATGCTGCCCAGTATCGAAATACTGGAGAAGCTTACGAAAGCCCGCCGCGCCGGCGCCACCGTAAGCGGTATTGACACAGGCTTCCGGGACATCAACAACATGACGAGCGGTTTCCACGGAGGCGAACTTATCATTCTGGCGGCCCGCCCCTCCATGGGCAAGACCGCCCTGGCCCTCAACATGGCCGAGCACATCGCCGAAAATAATAAGGCGGCGGTGGCTTTTTTCTCCCTGGAAATGGGTCCCAACGAACTGGTGACGCGTCTTCTTTCCTCCAGGGCCGGCGTCAGGGGCCAGGCTCTCAGGCGCGGCGACATGACCGAAGCAGATTACACCAAGCTTGTCAGGGCCGCCGGCGTTCTTAAAAAGCTCGATCTTTTCATCGACTCTTCACCAAGCCTTACTCCCCTTGACATTAAATCCCGCTGCCAGCTTCTGAGGGCCAAGGCCCCCAATCTGTCCGCTGTTTTCGTCGACTACATCCAGCTTTTGTCAGCCGGCAGCGACAAGCAGTTCAAAGACAACCGCGTCCAGGAGATCAGCTATATTTCCCGTTCGCTGAAATCCTTAGCGGTAGAACTGGACATCCCCGTAATAGCGCTTTCCCAGCTGAACCGCCAGGCTGAGCAGGGAACCGACAAAGGCAGCCGTCCTCAGCTTTCCCATCTTAGGGAATCCGGTTCCATTGAGCAGGACGCCGATATAGTCATGATGCTCTATCGTCCCAGCTATTACAACAAGGAAGCCGCCACCGACGAGGCGGAGGTCATAATAGCCAAACAGCGCAACGGACCGACGGGAACCGTTAAGATGATCTTCAACCCGGAATACGCCCGTTTTGTTGACGGACAGACGGAAAGATAAATTCAGGGTAAAAAAGGCTATAATTAAATAAGTCTGATTTTTTATCTAAAAAAAAGGAGTTATTATTTATGGCCAAAGATCAAAAGAGCCGGGAAGGAAATTATCTTTTCACTTCTGAATGTGTCTCAATGGGACACCCGGACAAAGTCTGCGACCAGATCTCTGACGCCGTTTTGGACGAAGCGCTGCGTCAGGATAAAGCGAGCCGCGTAGCCTGCGAAGTTATGGCCGCCACCGGACTCGTTGTCATTTCCGGCGAGATCACCACCAAAGCCACTCTTGATTTCCAAAAGATCGCCAGGGACACCGTGGCTGGGATCGGCTACGACGATCCGGAACTTTGCTTCGACACCAAATCCTGCGCCGTCATGGCCTGCATCAACAAGCAGTCTCCCGACATTGACATGGGCGTTTCCAGCGACAAGGGCCTCCACCGCGAGCAGGGCGCCGGCGACCAGGGCATGATGTTCGGCTACGCCTGCACCGAAACTCCGCAGCTGATGCCGATGCCGGTCTCCTACGCCAGGGCCATAATCAACAAGCTTACCGAGCTCAGGCTGAAAAAGAAGATCAGTTGGCTCAGGCCTGACAGCAAATCCCAGGTCACGATCGAATATTCCGCGGACGGCCGTCCCCAGAGAGTCCACACCATCGTCATCTCCACTCAGCACGATCCGAAAGTCAAGCACGCCGATATCGTCAAGACTCTCAAGAAAGAAGTCATCGAGAAAGTCATTCCGAAGAAGATGCTGGATAAAGAAACCATCATCCACATCAACCCCACCGGCCGCTTCGTGATTGGCGGTCCGCACGGCGACGCCGGCTTGACCGGCCGCAAGATCATCGTCGACACCTACGGCGGCATGGGCCGCCACGGCGGCGGAGCTTTCTCCGGCAAGGACCCCAGCAAAGTCGACCGCAGCGCCGCCTACATGATGCGCTACGTGGCTAAAAACATCGTCAAAGCCGGCCTTGCCAGGCAGTGCGAAGTCCAGGTCTCCTACGCCATCGGCAAAGCCGATCCGCTTTCACTGAACGTCAACACCTTCGGCACTGGAAAGATCAGCGACAGAAAAATCGAGCAGCTGGTCAAAGACAACTTCGACCTGAGGCCTTCCGCCATCATCAAAAAGCTTGATCTGCTCCGTCCCATTTATCTCAAAACCGCCAAGTACGGTCATTTCGGAATAGAGAACCAGGGCTATACCTGGGAGAAGACCGACATGGCGCAGACCTTAAAAGAACAGGCCAAAAAATATGAATAAGCTATTCCTTACAGCCCTGGCGTCTCTTTTTCTTTGCGCCTGCGCTGACAAATACGCGGTAACGTACGTCCTGGATCCTCCGGGCGACCTCGATATCAAGAACAAGGTCACCGTCACCGTGAGGGATCTAGTGGACCGCAGGCCGAGCCAGGAGCGCGTAGGCCCGGCTGATCCTCTGGACGGCGCTTTTTACAGCGAAGACGGCGTCCTTGAGGAGCCGCTGAGCGTCTCAATGACCAGGCTGCTGCAGCTCGAGCTTTCCAACGCCGGCTTAGACGTTTTCGACTCCGCCAATTACGTTCCCGGGACCGAGCGCAGCGTCAGAGTCGCCGGCGAGATCTACCACGCTTTCGTCATGGGCACGCCGGAATCCAGCGTGAGCGACGACAATCTCTGGAAGAGGATGCGCTACACCGTAAGGGTGGCCGTCAGGGTCGACATGATCGACACGCTTGCCGAGAAGCGCGTCATGGCCCGCAAATACGAATACAAGGACTCCTTCGTCATCCGCCACGCCATGCAGGATTTCGAGGCGGTGAAAGAAGGCAAGGACAAGAATTATCTGGAAGCCGGCGACGCTTACTGCATGCAGCTTTTCAACGACGCCGTGAAGAAAGTCTTAGTCCAGGCCAGAAGGGACATCATAACCCAGATGACTCCCGAAATGGGTGCGCTTCCCACGATAGAAGGATTGGAAATGACCGACGAGCTCTAAGCTTTGAAGATCTTATTCTGTCATAATTTTTATTCCCAAAGAGGAGGCGAGGACGCGGTGGCCCAGAAGGAGCTGGAGATGCTCCGCCAGGCCGGCCACACCGTCGTTCCCTTCCTGAGAGACAGCGCCCTTATCGCCGACTATTCCCCCTGGAAAAAGCTTTGCGCTTTCCTAGGGGGTTTTTACAACTGGAAGCTGGCGCACGAACTGAGCGACATAATCGACAAGGAAAAACCAGACGTCGCCCAGGTCCACAACGTATTCCCTCTGCTTTCCCCGACCATTTACCTTGTCCTGCACGTAAAAAAAGTGCCGATCGTCCAGACCGTGCACAATTTCCGTTTCTTCTGCCCGAACGGATTGCTCTTCTGCTACGGCAGGCCCTGTGAAAGGAAGCCCAACCAAAGCATGCTGAGATGCGTGTCCCGCCGCTGCCTCAGAAACAGCAAGCTGTACACCCTCTGGTACGCGCTTATACTGCGCTTCCACTACATTCTCGGCACCTTCAAGAAGATCGACTGCATCATCACCCTGAACAAGTTTTCCGCCCGCCTTTATCGCCACGCCGGCTTCGGCACGGTCTGCGCCAAGCCCAACGGCTCGGACGCCACGCCTGACCCGGAGGCGAAATGCGAAGGCTATTTCCTTTTCGTCGGCCGCTTCTCCCAGGAGAAGGGCATTATGACGATGCTGAAGGCCGTGAGCGGCCTCAACGTTCCAGTCAAGATGATCGGCAACGGCCCCCTCGACGAGGAAGTGGCCGCCTATATGAAAGAGCATCCCAATCCCAACGTGACTTTCCTCGGCTACCAGCCGCCCGACGTCTGCAACTACTACATGGCCAGAGCGCTGGTCACGGTCTTTCCGTCGGAATGCTATGAGAACTGCCCCGTGACCGTCATCGACTCCCTAAGGCTCGGGACGCCCGTTCTGGCCTCCCGTATCGGCGGCCTTCCCGCTCTTCTTCCTCCCGGCGTCGGCTGGCTCTTCACGCCCGGCGACATAGAGGAACTCAAGGAGCGCATAAAGGATCTTTACGCCAGGCATGACGAACTTATCTCCATGCGCGAAAAAGTCGCCGCCTACGGCGAAAGGGAATTCTCCAAAGAGGCGAACCTCGCCCGCCTTATTGAGATCTATAATTACGCCATATCCAAGAGAAACGGCGGCAATCCTCTCCTGCTTCCCGGCATGCTGGACGACGAGCTATGAAAAATTTCCTGCTCGTCACCAACTTCTGCCCCTTCTACAGGATCAAGCTCTACAAGATCCTGAACGACGAACTGAAATTAAAGATCCTCTTTTATTCCGCCGGCACTGAAAAATACTGGGAAGCCAGCAACGCCCAGGGAAAAAAGGAAGCCCAAAACATTTATCTTGCCGACGACGGAGCCAATAAACTCGTCATCCTCTGGCGCTACGTCAAAGTCCTTTTCAGTTCCGAAACGAAAGGCATAATCCAGGGCTTCAACGGCGCCGCCTTCATATTCCTCGGATACCTTATAGCCAGATTAAGAGGCATTCCCTTCGGCATCTGGACGGGCCTCTGGTATCATCCCAGAACGACCTTCCACACCCTGACCAGGCCGCTCACGGACTTCATCTACCGCCATGCCGACTTCGCCGTCGTTTACGGCACCCACGTCAAAGCCTACCTCGTAGGCAGAGGCATGAAAGCTGACAGGATCTTCATCGCCCAGAACACCGCCGACAACGAGCTATATTCGAAAATACCGACTGACGAAGAAAAGCTTTCCTTCCGCGAAAAATACGGCCTCGCTGAAAACGAGCCGGCGCTTCTTTACGTTGGAAGATTCAGCGCGGAAAAAGGCCCCAAAGAACTTCTGAAAGCGCTTAGTTTGGTGAAAGACCCTCCCAAACTGATCATGATCGGCAAAGGTCCGGAAAAAGAGTGGTGCGAGAATTTCGCCAAAGAAAAAAAACTTCCTGTCATCTTCGCCGGATATGTTGCCAACGAGGAGCTTTATCATTATTACAACGCCATTCCGATAGTCGTCATTCCTTCCGTGGATATGCCGGAACTTAAGGAAGCCTGGAGCCTCACGGTCAACGAATGCATGAACCAGGGCTGCGTGGTCGTGGCGACGGAATCAGTCGGCGCCGCGGCGGGCGGCCTTGTGGAAGACGGCAGGACAGGCTTCATCGTTCCGGAAAGAGATCCTGAAAAAATGGCCGCGGCTATAGAAAAACTCGTCAAAGACAAAGAACTCCGAGAAACGCTTTCCCAAAACGCCAAAGCGAAGATCGCGACCTGGGATTACGACCACATGGCCGAAGGCTTCCGCCAGGCCGTGACGCTCATGGAGGAGAAGCTCAAGAAATGAAAATTAAAAGAGCCAACCTCTTCGGTGCCGAACTGACGGTTACCACTTACGCCGAACTTCTTCAGATCACAGACGAGCTCATAGCGAAAAAGCCAAATGAGCCTTACCGCTACAACTTCTGCAACGTCCATGTCGTCATGATGACGCTGGAGAATCCCAAGCTTAAAGCTGCCGTCAATCATCCCAAGGCTCTTTCCGTCACCGACGGAATGCCGCTGGTCTGGGCCATCAGAAAACTCGGCAAGATCCCTATGGAAGACCGCGTCTACGGTCCGACCTTCTTCGAGAAGGCTCTCAAACACCGTCCCGGCGAAATAAAGCACTTCTTCTACGGCAGCACGCAGGAAACGGTCGACGCCCTCTTAGACAAGGCCAAAAAAGAGATCCCCGATCTCAACGTAGTCGGCACCTACATCCCGCCCTTCCGCCCTCTCACAGAGGAAGAGAAAAAAGAACTTATCGATCAGATCAACGCCAGCGGAGCTGACATCGTCTGGGTCTGCCTGGGCGCTCCCAAGCAGGAAGTTTTCATAGACGAGATCGCGCCCAAACTGAACGTCCCGATCATGGCGGCCGTCGGCGCGGCTTTCGCTTTCTACGCCGGCAAGACCTCCCAGGCCCCGGCCTTCCTTCAGAAGATCGGCATGGAATGGTTCTACCGCCTCCTTATGGAACCCAGGCGCCTTTTCGTCCGCTACTTCAAGTACAACCCCTGGTATCTTTGGAAATTCGCCGCGGCGCGCTTGTCCAAGCACACTCTTCCTCAGTCCGAAACTGAAATTTGACCGCCTTCATTTGCTATTTTGGTAAAATAGTGGAAGTGAATAATTAGTTTCGGTAATTACGGAGCAAACATATGAAAAATGTTTTATTCTTCGGCCTTGCGATGCTTCTTTGCGTTAACGCGCTCTGCGACGAAGGCTGGTCGGATTATACCCGCTTTGACGGAAGACAGATAACGGAAGAGCCTATACTTTTAAGGCCTACCGATCCCATCACCTTCAGTTTCTCCTTGGTGGAAGGCGAACGCAAATCTCTCACTATCGATGTGTATGACAAGGATGATCCGGAAATAAACGCCAGGCTTTTCGCTGAAGCTGCAGTGTCTCTTTTTGAAGGAACGATTCCGTGGCATTACTTTGATGAACAATACAAAGATTTCCCCACCGACGACATATACATTCTTAAGAAAACGGTGGAAACGTATTCTGAGAAAAAAGTATTTGAACGCGCGGTAACGATCTTGCCAGAGCCGATGGCATTGCTTGCCTTGGCGTTCCTCGGAGCGCTTTTCCTTAGAAAACGCGCCAGACTTTTAGCCGTGGTCCTTATGATATCGATGTTGGCTGTTTCCAGCGCCAAAGCTGCTGATGGCAGCCTTGTCAGCCAAGTCCACTGTCTACAGAACTGGCCTTTCGACAGAAGTGTTTGCATTGACTTCACCCTCGATACCATGAGCCGCAAAACCTACGATGTCAAGTTTTACGGCTGTTTTGGTTATGACAGCCCGCTTTTTGATCTGGCGGAAAAAGGGACTTTAAGCAAAGAAGGAGCGGACGGGACAGTCGTAGGGGGAGGCAGCCATAGGACCTTGTGGACTCCGGATGAAAGCTTCTATGAAACCCTTCGTGAAGATTTGTTGATCAAAGTGGTGGCCACGGAGCAAACGCCTCCCGGGACAGGCCAGTATCTGGTCATTGACCTTTCCGGCGGACCTGAGGCCGCCACTTATCCCGTGAGCTATCTGGAAAGCGAGCCGGAAGGCGGCTGGACGGAAGAATACAAGACCACGAAGATGGTCCTGAAACTCATCGGCCCGGGCACCTTCACCATGGGCAGCCCTGAGGGCGAACTGGGCAAGAGCTACGACGAGACCGCCCACGAAGTGACTTTGACCAAGTCTTTCTTCGCCGGCGTCTTCGAAGTTACCCAGAAACAGTACGAACTTGTCACCGGCACTACACCCTCCTTATTCCAGGGCGACGCCCGCCCGGTGGAAAGAGTTTCCTACGACATGATCCGCGGGTCCGAAGAAGGCGGGAAGTGGCCTTCCTCCAATTCGGTGGACGAAGATTCCTTCCTGGGCATCCTGCGTTCCAAGACAAATCTTTCTTTCGATCTGCCCACGGAAGCCCAGTGGGAATACGCCTGCCGCGCCGAAACGACGACCGCTTTGAACGACGGCAGCGATCTTTCCAGCGTGACCGAGGACGCCAAGCTTAACGGCCTGGCCCGCTACTGGTACGACGGCGGCGGTGATCCCATTAACGGCGTCATCAACGAATCCCACGCCGAAGTCGGCTCCTACGCTCCCAACGCCTGGGGCCTCTACGACATGCACGGCAACGTCTGGGAATGGTGCCTCGACTGGTACAAGATGAACCTCGGCACGGACGCCCAGACCGACCCCAACGGCCCTGCCACCGCTTCCTACCGCGTCATGAAGAGTGGCTGCGCCTACAGCGGCGCCCGCAGCTGCCGTTCCGCCCGCCGCGAGCACGTCTACCCCAACTTCGAGGAATTCAGCGGCGCCGGCTTCCGCCTCTTCTTAGTCCGGTAATTCAAAACGCGATACTTTGCCGCAGACGACAGAATCATGTGCCCGTAAGCAAACTTAGCGAAGCCTGTTTGCCAAGGGCATATGATTTGTCGCCTGCGGCAACGCGTTTTTAAGCCTCGTAAATGCTAAAATAAAGATATGAATACTTTGTTTAACATGATTGGGGGAAATATGGCGAGAAAGTTTTTGCTTCTGGCGTTCTTTGCGCTGGCGCTTCCTGTTTTCGCGGAGGTCGGCTTATATAATTTCGAGGAGGCGGCGCTTGGGGCGCTGAACGGCCAGGACGGCTGGAACGCGACGGATAGCGTATTGGTGACCGATACGCAGGTGGCGGACACCACCAATTATTTCAGCGTGGCCGCCTGGTTCTCTTATGGCAAGCGCACTGTGGAGATGGCGGGGGAGTCGGAGTTTTCCAGAAGCTTTGCCATGGCTTCCGGGAAAGAGCAGAGGATCGCTTTCGATTTTTACGCCACTTATCCGGAATCTTTGGCGAACAAGAGCGCTGTCATAAGCTTGGGTTCCGTTCCGGTTATTCGATTCAGGCAGACGGGCTGGAACGAGATCAAGGCGGAAGTTTACGGTTCGTATTTCGGGGACGATCCGGCCTGGCACGCGCTGCCGGGCGTCAAGCCGCTTTTCGACCGCAAGTGGCAGCATATCGAGCTTTTGTTTTCGGACGCGTATCTTCTGAAAGTTAAGACGCCGTACAAGGATGTGGAGCTGGCGGGCTTTGCTTTCGCTTCCTCGTTGGGTGACGTTTTCAAAGTTGAGAGCGGCCTGGAAAGATGTTATTTCGACAACATCAAGTTTAGGGAAGAGGAAGTCAAGCACAGCGTCGTTGTGGAAGACAACAGCGAGAGCGAAGACACTTCCTTCAACGTTGACGGCGGCGCGGTCGCGGAAGGTTTGGAAGTGACTTTCAGGACCGTGACGTCAGGCGGCGCGCAGGGCGTGATGAGCGCCGGGCCATTTACGCTCGAAATAAAGGAGGGCGGCGGTCTGTTCTGCGGGGAAGAGCGTTTGGCGGACGTTATGGGCTTCGGCGAAGAGAACGTTTTCTCCTTCGGTTTTTTGAAGAACGGAAGATTGGTGAAGTTCGGCTGCAACGGTGAGGACAAGAATTTCAAGGATCTTTACGTTTCTGAGGAAGGACTGGGGGCGTTGACTTTCGAGTTTAATGAGACTTCCGGGGACACGAATTCTGTCTTTACGGTCAAGGGCTTTTTCGCGCAGGATTCTCTGCCGATCGTTTACGGCGAAGTGCCCTGTCTGGATTTTTTGATGACGGCCTACACGGGAGCCGGCAACAATACGCCGCCCGCCAATTACACGAACATCTATTACCCTCAGGTGAAGGAATTCTATTACCGTAATTCCAACGCGCAGCTGCTTATTCTCTACGATCCCATTTATCGTAACATCATCCCGCCGGCGGAAAGCTTCTTCAGGATGAACACCAATGAGTGGGGGGAATCGGAGCTGGGCGGCCGCATCATGGCCAGAGACTTGAGAAGGACGCTGGGCATTTGGAACGAAGAGTACGATATGTTCGTCTTCACCTACGGCAACGGCTGGAGCCATTGCGGCGGCAACTGGGGCGGAGGTTCCGCCTATTACACCGGAATGGGCGAGATCATGTGCGCCCAGGTCGGCAACTGGGGCGGCGACGGCACGACGTTTGTGACGGTGCACGAGTGCATGCACTCGGTGGACCAGATGTACCACAACAGCGGGTACCGTGAATACGCCTCCTCGCATCCGGACGGCTCTCTTTACGGCTGGGCCACCGGCGGGGAAGACCTCTCCTGGTGCGGCAACGCCATGCGGCCCTTCACGAATTATTTCGGGATGAAGGCGCCCTGGGACGGCCGCTACTATTACCGCGACAGCGACTGCGATGGACTGGGGGACGATGACTTCCTCCTGCCGGGCGATGAAGCGAGGATGAATTCAGATCCTTCGGAGAGCGACACCGACGGCGATGGTCTCGGCGATCTCGAGGAATATATCGCGGGATTGTATTTCCCCAGCGACGCCAACAATACCGACACGGATGGTGACGGACTTGCTGACGGAGAGGATCCCTATCCGATCGTCGGATATAACAGGAAGATCCCGCGCCTTCTCAAGGAGCCTACCTTCGACGGCATTATCGAGGAAGGGGAATGGAATTACTGGGGTAAGGGCACCTTGTGCAACAAGGACGTCACGAACTTCAATGTGACCGCTTACGCCGGCTGGCGCGACGACGGACTGTATCTGGCTTTCGAGACGGACAGGATGTGCGGCATCACGGTGGAGCTGGACGGCTCCGGCGAGACCGGCCCCTGGTTCGGCGGCGACACCTTCAGGTTCAAGCTGCACAACCAGTACGGCAACCGCATAATGAGCACCGACGATGAGCACAGGGCCATGGGCCAGTACAAGGCGGGCTCCGTTCCGAGCAACTCGAAGACGAAGAAGATCATCAACGACATCGGCGGTTTCACCGCGGAAATTAAGATCCCCTGCGATCTCGGAAAAATAAGGGGCTACACCTGCTGGCCGGACGAGGACGTGACAAATTGCTTCCCCTGCGTGGAGGGAGCGAAGCTGGGGCTTCTGCTGACCTTCGACGGCATCGACATGAAGAGAGTCTCGGCCGACGAATACAAGATCAAGCCTTACGCCCAGGCCTTCGAGCGTCTGGACTGGCATATCTTCGAACTGGTGGAGAACGACACGACTTTGGCGCTGCTTTCGGCGGCGCCGCGGGACGGCGAGCTGCGTCTGGGCGAGACGGAAACGATCGACCTCAAATACGTCAATTACGGCGAATCCGTGAGCGCTGACCTTGCCCTCGACGCCTTGGGCGAAGTCGCTTACTGGTCGAGGGGCACCGCTTCTCTGGCTGGCGCTGGCGCGGTGACGGAAACTAGTCTGGCCATCGAGGTGCCGGATCAGCCGGAGGCCGCGGGCGAGACGGAATTCCTGCTCGTTACGCAAGCGGGGGATATGGCGCTGACGAACCGCTTCAACTGGACGGTCGTGCCGGAACCCTGCTGGTTTGCTTTGCTTGTTCTGCTGTCCTTTAGCTTTAGGAAACGCTTGACTAAATGAACGCTTTCGCTCTTATTCCTTTCGCGGTCTTCGCGGTCTTTTATGTGACGCTCGGAGTGGTGGCGCGGGACTTTTACCGCGTTCCCATGACGGTGGCTTTTTTAGTGGCCATCGCTTCCGCGCTGTTTTTGGGGAAGGGTAAGAAATTCTCCGAGAAGATAGAGATCCTTGCCAAGGGCATGGGGAATCAGGACATCATGCTGATGTGCCTGATCTTCATTCTGGCCGGGGCTTTCGCCGCGGTGGCCAAGGCGAGCGGCGCGGTGGATTCCGCTGTCATTTTGGCGCGCGTCGCGATCCCCGACAGCTTCATGGTCGCGGGGCTTTTCCTGGTCTCGTCTCTGATCTCGCTGGCGGTGGGGACGAGCTGCGGGACGATCGCGGCTGTGGCGCCCATTGCCATGGCGTTTGCCGGACCGCTCGGCTTGTCGCCGGCTCTGCTGGCGGGGGCCATCGTTTCGGGCTCTATGTTCGGCGACAACCTTTCCATGATCTCGGACACGACGATCGCGGCCACGCGGACGCAGGGCGTCGACATGCGCGACAAGTTCATAGCGAACGTGGCCCTGGCGATCCCGGCGGCCCTGGTCGCGCTGTTCATTTATCTTGTCGCCGGCTCTTCGCAGACGGGCGTGGAGACTATCCCGGCCGGGGCGGCCGCGTCTTTCAAGGACTTCGTTCTGATCCTGCCGTACGTTTTGGTGCTGCTTCTGGCGCTTCTCGGTATGAACGTTGTTATCGTGCTTCTTTTAGGGACGGTCCTTGCGGCTCTGCTGGGCGTCGCCATGGGTCCCCTGAACTTCTGGGGCGCTCTGGAGACAGCCGGAAAGGGAACGCTGGACATGAGCGAAACGCTGACGATAGCGCTGCTGTCGGGCGGCCTTTTCAAGCTCGTCAAGGAGGCGGGCGGCATAGAATGGCTGACTTACGCCATTGCCAGGAAGGTCAGGGGGCCGAAGAGCTGCGAGCTGGGGGCCTTTTTCCTGACCGGGCTGGTCAATCTCTTTACCGCCAACAACACTGTCGCCATCGTCATAGCGGGGCCGGTGGTAAGGGAGCTCGGCAAGAAATTCAAGGCCGATCCCGTGAAACTGGCGGGAATAATCGATATAGCCGGCTGCTTTATCCAAGGCATCATCCCTTACGGCGCGCAGATACTTATAGCTACCGGCGTGGCCAGGAGCGCGGGCTATGAGTTCAGCGGTTTCGGGCTTGTCAGCTGCACCTACTATCCTTTCCTTCTGGCTTTGTCAGCCTTCGCGGGGATACTTTTGAGTTCCTTAAGGAAAAGCCCCGAAGCAGGGAAGTGACCTTGCTTTTTCCGGCCGGGCTCCCGGCTATTGAGTTTTGGGTTGGATTGTGATAAAATCATTCGCCTATAACTAGTGGAACTATGTCCATGAACTAACTTAACAATCAACCCAACCTAAAACTATGAATCAAAATAACTTTGAAGAAATGGATGACCTGAAGATCGATCTCGAGCAGTACGGTATCAAGGAATCCTCCAACTACGAAAAATTCTCTGACGACGACATGCGTGCCATGTACGACGGCACTTTCCGTTCCGTTACGGAAAACACCATCATCCAGGGCCGCGTCGTGAACATCACTCCGACTCACGTCATCGTCAACGTAGGATATAAATCCGAGGGCGTTCTGCCCCGCGAAGAGTTCGCCGATACGCCGAACCTGGCGGTTGGCGACACTGTCGACGTTTTCTTAGTCAGCAAGGAAGACGAGCACGGCAACATCCGCCTGTCCAAGGCTGAGGCCGACCGTCAGCGTTCCTGGGACGCCACGCTCGCTGCCTGCGACGACGGCAAGCCCGTCAAAGGTATCATCAGAAGGAAAGTCAAAGGCGGCCTTATGGTCGACATCGGCATCGAAGCCTTCCTGCCCGCCAGCCAGCTCTCTCTTCAGAACACCAAGAATATCGACGACTTTATCGGTCAGGAGATCGAAGTCAAAGTCATCAAAGTCAATCACGAACGCAAGAACGTGGTGGTCTCCCGCCGCGAGCTGCTTGACGAAGAGCGCTCTCTGAAGCGCCGCTCCTTCCTTGATCAGGTCAAGGTCGGCGACGTCAGGAAAGGCGTTGTCAAGAACATCACCGACTTCGGCGCTTTCGTCGATCTGGCCGGCATCGATGGCCTCTTACACCTCACCGATATGCGCTGGGGCCGCATCAATCATCCTTCCGAGATCCTGGAAGTCGGCAAAGAGATCGACGTTATGATCATCGGCATCGACTACGATAAGGAACGCGTTTCCCTCGGTATCAAGCAGATGACCCCGAACCCCTGGCTGGATGTCGACAAGAAGTATCCCGCCGGCACCGTCGTGGAAGGCAAAGTCGTCAATCTTCTGCCTTACGGCGCCTTTGTGGAACTGGAAGAAGGCCTGGAAGGCCTCATCCACATCTCCGAATTCTCTTGGACCCGCAAGGTCAATCATCCTTCCGAATTCGTCCAGGTTGGCGACGTCGTCAAGGCTGCCGTGCTTAGCATCGACACCGACGACCAGAAGATCTCCCTCGGTCTCCGCCAGACGCACAGCAATCCTTGGGAAACCATCAACGAGCGTTATCCCATCGGCGGCAAGATCAAAGGCGTGGTCCGCAACCTTACCGTTTACGGCGCTTTTGTGGAACTGGAAGACGGCATCGACGGCCTCATCCATGTCTCCGATATGTCCTGGACCCGCAAGATCAATCATCCTTCCGAAGTTCTGAAGAAGGGCGAAGTGGTCGAAGCCGTCGTTCTGAACATCAACACGGAAGACAGGAAGATCGCCCTTGGTCTGAAGCAGCTTACCGAAGACCCCTGGGATCACATCTACGATCATTATCGCGAAGGCGACACCGTCACCGGCAAGATCACGAACCTTACGACTTTCGGCGCCTTCATTCAGCTTGACAACGACATCGAAGGCCTCATCCACATTTCCGAGCTGAGCCAGAACCAGGTCCAGAACGTGAAGGAAGTCGTCCAGGTCGGCCAGGAAGTGACCGGCAAGATCGTCAGGATCGATCCGACCGACAGGAAGATCGCTGTCAGCCTGAAAGAGTACGAACGCGAGACCGCTCCCGAAGCCGCTCCTGAAACGACCGAAAGCGCCCCCGCTGAGGAGCCCGTTCCCAGCAACGCGCCGCAGGAACCTTTCACGTCCGGCATCGACCTTAACGCTGTCATGCAGCGCAAGGAAAAATAAGGCCGAAACGCGTTTGGTGAGTGGGAGAGATATTGACTTTTAAAAGTCAAATGAATATAATCTCTCCCATAACACTGAAATTAGCGCGCGGGAGTAGCTCAACTGGTTAGAGCGCCGCCCTGTCACGGCGGAGGTTGCGAGTTCAAGTCTCGTCTCTCGCGCCACTTTTTTAAGCCCTCCATACGGAGGGCTTTTTATTTTTGTTATAATCTTATATATGAACAAACTCCTATTTATATTGCTCTGGGGGGCTCTTTCCCTCTCTCTGTACTTCCCCATAGTGGGCGCTTTCTCTCCCAAAGGGGGAGTGGTCAACTGCGCGGAGGAAAACGGCGTTTTCCTGGCCAATTTCTCAGTCGACAAGGAATACACCACGAACGTTGTCACAACTTTTCCCGTTCCCTGGGATCTGACGCTTGCGATCCTGTCTCCCGGCGGCATTCCCAAAAACGGCGAACTGTGGGCGAGAGTGACAGAATTAGAGAGCGGCGAGCTCTGTCTGGAAAGGCTTATAACCTTCGAGGACGCCAGGCCTGTCAAGGCCTTCCCCAACGAGCCGTCCCTGGGACTGCCTTTCACCTTCATCTTGGACAGCCAGGACGACCTTAGCAAGATCGATACGGAAAACGGGCCGTTCTTCACTTCCGCCGGTCAGAAAGGCGTGCTTCCGAACAAGAAGTATGCTTGGGAGATCGGCATCAGGGGCGAGGCCTCTTTCTCGGGCACGCTTTTCCTGACGGCTTCGGAAAAGGGCGCGCGCAGCACCTTTTTGGGGAACTATATCAAGATCCTTTCTGTTGCTTACGCGATCCTTTTCTCTCTGATACTGTGCTCGCTTCTGTGGCTGTGGCACGCCGGCTCGATGTACCGTTTCGTGAAAGGTTCTCTTGTCCTGCTTTTCGTTTTGATGAGCTCCGACGTTTTGGCGGGCAATCTTTCCATAGACGCTCCCGAATCCGAGCTGATTGAGAACTGCGAGGTTTTGCTTGAGTCCGTGAACGGCGGGATCCTTCTGAAGAACGGGAACGACCTGATCTTTTCCAAGGGAAGGCAAAGGGTGATCCTGAAAGAGGGAGCGCCGGTCAATACTCTGCCGCTGAGAGGAAACTGCCCGCTGTCGTTCTGCTTTTTGGAACCGATGGCGAGAGGCGAAGTGTATCCCATCAACAGGGAGGACTGCGCGCTTTCAAGTTTGTCCGGACTTTCTTTGGGCGAGGATTCCTTCATGGAGCTGACAAGGCACCTTGGACCGCCTATGCTGACATCTACCGGCAGCTGTTATTTCGCCGCCTGGACGTTCACGGACGGCACTTCGCTTTTCGCCGCGCACGAAGGCGACAAGTGCTACCGCCTGGAAAGGCATCTCAGAAGGCCCGGCTATTACCTTGACCTCAGGCGCTACGGCGGTCCGACGCCCGAATGGGCCAAATGGCCCTGGCGCTATTTCCACGTAGGCTTCCTTGTCGTGGCCTTACTTTTCGCCGCGGCCATTATGGCGAGGGCCATAGTCTTCGGCAACGGTGTCAGGAAGATCCTCAAGGCGAAACCTGAGCCGAAGGAAGAAGCATGAGCCACGGTGACAGGAAACCGACCAAGGGCGAAATTATAGCCAACGTCGCCACTCACGGCATCGGCTCGCTGCTGGCTATAGCAGGGCTCGTTTTGCTGGTGGTCTTTTCCTCCTGCCACGGCACGGCGCGCCACATCGTCAGCTGCTCCATTTACGGCGCGACTTTGTGGCTAATGTTCATCATGTCGACTGTTTATCATTCGCTGCCGGACGGCAGAGCCAAAAAGGTCCTCAGAGTCTTCGACCACTGCGCCATCTATCTTGTCATTGCGGGAACTTACACGCCTTTTACGCTGGCCGTGCTGCCTCCCGGCTGGGGCTGGTCTATCTTCGGCGTGATCTGGGGGCTGGCAATCCTTGGCATTATACAGAAGATCTTTTTCATCAACCGCTGGCCGCTTCTCTCCACGATCCTTTACATTCTTATGGGCTGGATCATCGTGATCGCGTCCAAGCCGATGTTCGCTATCCTGCCCGCGGGCGGCATAGCTTTTCTGGTGGCGGGCGGCGTCGCCTACACCCTGGGCGCGCTATTTTATGTATTCGACAACAAGCCGTACCTTCACGCGGTTTGGCATATCTTTGTTCTGGCGGGCGCGATCTGCCAGTATCTGAGCATTTTCTTCTTCGTCATTCCCTAACATGTCAAAAGAAGCGGAAAAAACTAACTCGAATCTTCTGCCGTACCTGGGAGGCCTTTTCCTGACCTCTTTCGCGCTCGGCTTGATACTGGCGAGTTTTCTCCTCGTCTCCATGTCCAGGGAGATCGCGCAAAGTTACAGGAACATCGCGCAGACCTGGGTGAAGGCCTGTCAGCATGAGATGACCGCCAGGGGAGAGCTCGGGCTTCTGCAGCAGGAGATGGAGCTTAATTCCGCCGTGCTCGAAAGGCAGGGGATATACCTGGTCGAAGTCATTTCCATGAGCGGCCTCATACTGCTGCACAGCGACGAGAACCTCGTGGGGGAGACCGCTAATCTTACGCTCAATTTGAAAGGGGCCCTGAAGGGAGGTTCTTACCAGCGCCTGACGGGAAGCGGGGAAAATTTCAGGATAGTTTTGACTGAGCCGCTCGTCAATTACAACCAGATCTGGGGCGCCCTGAACATCAGTCTGAAGCCCGCGAAGAAGCACGTCTGGCCGCTTAGGTTCGGAACGCTGCCCAAGAAGTTTCTGTTCGCTTTGATGATCGTTGACATTCTGCTTCTCCTCTTCTTTATTTTCAAGACGCTGCAGACCAAAAACAGCGCCCTGGAAGCACTGAGGAAAAAAGAGGACAGCATAAGGCAGGATCAGCTGGCGACCGTGGGCGCCGGGTTGGCGCACGAGGTCAAGAACTCCCTGAACGGAATAAATATGAACGCGCAGCTCTTGAAGGAAAGCTTAAAGGACAGCGGCGCTTCGGAAAGCCAGATAAAGAAGCTTGAGAGGATAGAGCGCGAGGCGCATTCTTCCGGGGAAATGCTGGCCGCTTTCCTAAGCTACGCGAAGAGCGGCGATTTCGCTCCCAAGGAAGTCAACCTTAGCTCCCTTATAATTGAACTGGGACAATTCTTCACCGAGGCGGGCGAAAAGGAAAACGTCAAGGTAAGCTATTCTTCTGACAACGCGCTGCAGAGCGTTCTGGCGGACGAGAGCAGCCTGCGCCACGCGATAACGAATCTGATGTGGAACGCCGTGCAGGCCGTATCCCAGGCTGGCGGCGGAAACGTCGCGCTGAAAGGCGCCGCGAAAGGCGGCCTAATTGAGATCAGCGTCGAGGACGACGGCCCCGGGATCCTGAAAGAGAAAAGGGAAAAGATCTTCGAGGCCTTCTACACCACCAAGGAAAAAGGCGCGGGACTCGGCCTGGCGGTCGCGAAGAAAGCGGCGCAGTCTCACGGCGGAAAACTGGAGCTTAAGGATACGCAGAAAGGCTGCCTTTTCGTTTTGAGCTTCCCCCTGAAGGAAAGTAAGCAATGACCAAGAAAAACCTGCAGATACTGATCGCCGAGGACGACGCGGTCGCGAGGGAAACGCTTGCGGAAGCTTTCTCCGACAAGGGCTACAAAGTGCTGGAAGCCCGCGACGGAGAGGAAGCCAAAAATTTGGCGCAATCGAAAAAGCCCGATCTGCTTCTGACCGACTGGAAGATGCCGAAACTTGACGGCATGCAGCTGGTGGAAGAGCTTTCCAAAGAGCTGCCGATCATTTTGATGACGGCTTACGGTAATGTGGAGTACGCGGTCCTCGCCATGGAAAAGGGCGCCTTCAATTTCATCGAGAAGCCCATAGACCTTGTGAAGCTTTTCGCGCTTGTCGACAAGGCGCTGCAGCATTCCCTCCTGCAAAAGGAGAACGAGGAGTTAAGGGACCGCCTCGAGCGCACGGCATTGAGCGGCATAATAGGCGCCACTCCCGCCATCAGGGAAGTCTTCGCCAAGATAAAGCAGGTCGCCGCTTCCGACGCCACGGTCTGCATTTTGGGGGAATCGGGAACGGGAAAGGAACTGGTGGCGAACGCCGTGCAGTCCCTGAGCGCCAGAGCCCAGGCGCCCTTTATCAAACTGAACTGCGCGGCCATCCCGGAAAATCTGCTTGAGAGCGAGCTCTTCGGACACGAGAGGGGCGCTTTCACGGGCGCGGAAAAACAGAGGATCGGCAAATTCGAGCAGGCCGACCACGGAACGCTCATGCTCGACGAGATAGCCGAGATGAAGCCCGAACTGCAGGCCAAGCTTCTGAGAGTTCTGCAGGACGGCGAGTTCACAAGGCTCGGCGGAACAAAGACGATTAAAGCCGACGTCAGGATCATCTGCGCTACCAACGCCGACATTGAGGAGAGGATCGCGAAGGGCCTTTTCCGTTCGGACCTCTATTACAGGATCGGCGTCTTCACCATCAATCTTCCGCCTTTGAGGGAACGCAAGGACGACATCGAGCTTCTGGCGAAATATTTCCTAGACCAGATCTCGAACAGCCTCGGCAGGGAATTCAAAGGCTTCTCAAAGGAAGCGCTGCAGGCCATGCGCAGCTACTCCTGGCCGGGAAACGTCAGGCAGCTCAGGAACACCGTCGAGTACGCGACCATTACGACCGGCGACAAGGAGGAAGTAACGCTTGGTTCGCTGCCAAAAGAGATCAGCCAGCTCTCCGGCGTCAGCGCGAAAGAAGAGAAGGAAACCGCTCCCGCTCCGCTTTCCCTGAAGGAAATGGAGAAGCAGGCGATCGTGGCCGCGCTTAGAAGATCGGGCGGGAAAAAGGACGTCGCGGCCAAGGAACTCGGCATTGGGCTCAAGACCATTTATCGCAAAATCGAGGAATACGACATCAAATGAAATCTTACTGGGTGCATAATCTTGATCCTGTGCTGCTGCATTTAGGACCTTTGGATATTCGTTGGTATGGACTAATGTATGTCATCGGTCTTTTCATCGCGGTCTGGTGGCTGGGCAAGAGGCAGGAGAAGGGCCTTTTCGCCTTGCCGAAAAAAGAGAACATCCAGGACATGGCTTTCTACGGTTTCTTAGGGATCCTGATCGGCGGAAGACTGGGGAACTGCTTCCTCTACAACGCCCCGTATTTTCTTACGCACCCGATCGACATCATAAAAGTCTGGGAAGGCGGCATGAGCTTCCACGGAGGAATGGTGGGAGCGGCCGTAGGTCTTTGGATCTATTCGAAGAAGATCAAAGTGCCCTTCATGCACCTCCTGGACAACACTGCCTTGGTTTCCACAGTTGGCTTAGGCTTGGGCCGCGTCGCGAACTTCATCAACGGCGAACTGCACGGCAAGGTGACAGACGTGGCCTGGGCCGTGATTTTCCCGAACGTTGACGATCTGCCCCGCCACCCGGTCCAGCTTTACCAGGCTTTCACGGACGGCGTCGTCCTTTTGCTGATCATGTTTTTGTTCTCCCGTAAGCCGAGGAAAAACGGTTTCCTGAGCGGTGTCTTCGGCGTCTCCTACGGGATCCTGAGGATCATGACCGAGCCTTTCCGGGCTGAGGATTCCGTTCTGTCCGGCTTCTGCGGCCTGACCAAAGGGCAGATCTACAGCGTGCTGACGCTGATAGCGGGTGTTCTCATACTCATCTGGAGCGCCAAACAGGAAGTCGTCGTAAAGAAGGAGGAGCAGGCGTGATCCTTTTTGGCGGTTCACTAATTAGCGCCGTTCTTCTGACGCTCTCTTTCCCGAAGTTCGGATTTGCCTTCCTTGCGCCGGTCGCCCTGGCGCCGTATTTCTGCGCCCTGCTTATCAGGAAAGAGGGGACGTGGAAAGGCGTCTTTTTCAGCGCTTATCTTCTGGGCCTTGTTTGGCACGTCGCAAGCATCTGGTGGCTGAGTTACGTCAGCTGCGCCGGGATGCTGGCGCTCAGCGCTTTTCTGGCGCTTCTTTTTGCCGCCTTCATCCTCTTGGCCGTGTGTTTTGCCAAGAAAGGCTTTTGCCCGGCCTTGTCTTTCGCGCTTTTCATTCTTTTCTACGAACTGACGATCTCATACCTTTTCACGGGCTTTCCCTGGCTACTTTTGGGAATGGCTCTGCATAAGAATCCGCTGCTCATCCAGACGGCGGACATCTTCGGCTTGCATTTCATCAGTTTCCTTCTGGCCTTCACTTCCGCTTCGATAGCTGCTGTCGCACGCGAGAGGAGCGTCAGGTCTTTCGCCGTGATCGCTTCCGTTATTCTGCTTTGGACGCTCTCGGCCTGCTACGGTTTTTACAGGATGAAAGAACTGGGGAGCGAAGAGCCTGTCCGCTCTCTCAAAGTTTCCATGATCCAGCTGAATCTGCCGCCGGAATTGAAGCACGACGACAGCAAGGACGAAGAGACGCTGGACGATTATCTCAAGGCCACCGAAAAGACGGCCCCTGAAAGCGAGCTCGTGATCTGGCCGGAGACCGGCGTCCCGGGCATTTACAACGATTACGGCAATCCAGCCCTCAAGGTGCTGCAGAGATTCAGGACGAGAGTCAAAGTTCCTCTGCTCTGCGGCCTGACCTGGGCGGAGAAAGACCAGACCACCGGGGAGATCAGATTCTTCAACTCGGCTTCCCTGCTTGACAATTCCGCCATGCTGCCAAAGGACCGCTATTACAAGAAACATTTGGTCATCTTCGGGGAGTACGTGCCGCTCGAACGCTACCTGCCTTTCCTGAAGCTTCTGACGCCCATACCCAGCAGCTATACGCCCGGCACGCTTTCCCATGTCATCGACCTCAAGAGGGAAGACGGAGCGATCTTCAAACTGGGCGCGCTCATCTGTTTCGAGGACGTTTTCCCGGAAGGCGCCAGAGAAGCCGTGAGGGAAGGCGCGGAGATCTTGGTCAACCTTACCAACGACGGCTGGTTCTTCGATTCGCCCGGCCCTTATCAGCACGCCGCGCTGTCTAGTTTCAGGGCGGTCGAGACCAGGCGCGAATTGCTGCGTTCAAGCAACACCGGCGTGACCGTCCTGATAGACAGGCTGGGCAGAGAGAAGGCTCTGCTTACCTCCGAAGGAAAAAGCGTGATGGTGTCCGGCGAACTGCTTTGCCGTGCCGACGTTTATTCCCCAAGGGAGACGATCTACGCCAAATACGGCGACCTTGGACTTTTTGTCCCGGCTTTCCTGGTTTTTCTTGTCGGACTGCTGTTTAGGAATCCCAAGAGCGTTATGGTAAAATAATAGAATCATGAAAGGAAATTTGAGAAACAAGATGAAGGACAAAATGCGGAAGAAGATCCACATTCTTCCCAACTTTGTCACGGCCTGCAACCTTGTCATGGGCGTCAACGCCATCATGATCGCGCTGGGCGCATTCGCCAACAACGATTTCAGCAGCAAGCGCCTTACCCAGGCCTCGATGTGCGTATTCTTCGGCATGATCTTTGACGTCTTCGACGGTTTCGTCGCGAGATTGACAAAGACCAGCAGCCGTTTCGGCATGGAGCTCGACAGCCTAGCCGACCTTGTCACTTTCGGCGTCGCGCCGTCCGTGCTCATGTACGTTTTCGTCCTGAAGGACGTTCCCGATCCCGTAAGGAAGCTGGTCCTGCCGTGCTGCATGGTCTACACCTGCTGCGCCGCGCTGCGCCTTGCGCGCTTCAACGCCCAGATAGAGGACGAGGGCAAAACTTTCTCCGGCATTCCCACTCCGGAAGCCGCCGGCGTTATGATCTCGTACCTTCTGCTCCTCTCCCACGGCTACCTCAGGCCGGAAACGAACTCTTTCCACGCCGTGCTGCAGAATTACATCGTGCCTTTCCTTCCCGTGGGTCTGGGTCTTCTGATGGTCGCGACCATCCGTTTCCCGGCTCCCGCAAAGCAGATCGTCTGGCAGAGGCATCCTTTCATCTACCTTGTTCTGATCGTCTTTATCCTTGTCGCCCTGATATTCAGGCCGGGACTGGTATTGCCCGTCCTCTTCATGGGATACCTCTTCTACGGACTTCTGCAGGCCGCCAGGCGCGCCCTGTTCCCTCCGAAAGCTAAGGCAGAGAATCAGGAAGACCAAGAGGAATAATGGCCCGGGAGCAGAACGAGGTACAGGGGATAATTCCCGTTGACAAGCCGAAGGACTGGACTTCCCACGATGTCATAGCCAAATTAAGGGGCGCTTTCAGGATAAAAAAGATCGGGCACTCCGGAACCTTGGACCCTATGGCGACAGGCCTTCTGGCGGTGCTCTGCGGCAAATCGACGAAGCTCTCCGACCCTCTCATGGCGTCGCAGAAGACGTACGAGATGACGGTCCGTTTCGGCGTTACGACAAACACCCAGGACATAACGGGCGAAGTCGTAAAGGAAAGCCCCCTGCCGGAAGGCTTCGGGAAAGAGATGCTGCTTAAAGCCCTGCCGGAATTCAAAGGCGAGATCGAACAGCTTCCGCCGATGTTCTCCGCGATCAAGGTGAAAGGCAAAAAGCTTTACGACATAGCGAGGAAAGGACAAGAGGTCGAAAGGGAAATGCGCAAGGTCACGATCTACGATCTTGAGCTCATAGACATAAAAGACAACGAAGCGAAACTGCGCTGCGTCTGCTCGAAAGGCACCTACGTCAGAACGCTCTGTCACGACCTGGGCCAAAAGCTCGGCTGCGGCGGGACCCTAACGGAGCTGAGAAGGACCAAAGGCAGTTTCCTGACCATAGAAGAAGCCTTCAGTCTGGACGAGATCCTGAATTGGGATCTGGAGAAATTGAGGGCGGAAGCGGAGAAGAATTTGGAAAAAGCAATGAACTTACTCGCGAAAGCGGCGAAACCGGTCTTGCTGGCCTTCGCAGCGCTTCTAATCGCCTCCTGCGCCCAAAAGGCGGAGGAGAAAGTCGACGTTTACGTTTCCATTCCGCCTCTCCTGCCCTTCGCGCAAAGGCTGGCCGGCCCCGACGTCAAGTGCGAATCCTTCATGCCCTCCGGCGCCAACCCTCATCAGTACGAGCCTTCCCCCAGGAAGGGCGCGGGCTTCTACGACAGCAAGCTGTTCATCATGACGGGCCTGCCCTTTGAAAAAGAACTAGCAAAGCGCGCAAAAAGCGGCAATGGTCCGAAACTGCTTGACCTCGCGCCCGAGGAAGCCGATCACGACCATGATGAGGAAGGCCACCATCACGACCCGCACATCTGGCTTTCGCCGCGGCTTATGAAAGAGCGCGTCCAGGACATGGCCGCCGCGCTTTCTGAACTCTATCCCGAAAAGAAGGAAGAGATCGAAAAGAGAGCGGAGGAAATAAAAGAAGAGCTTAAGGCTTTCGACGAGGAACTGAAGGAAACTTTCAAAGACGGCAACAAAGTCTTCCTGGTCTTCCATCCCGCCTATTCCTGCTTCGCCGAGGATTACGGCCTCACCGAGATCGCCGTGGAAAAGGAAGGCTCCGAACCAACGCCCAAAAGTCTTGGCGAGGCGATGGAAAAAGCCAAGAGCGAAAACATCGCCAACCTGATAGTCCAGCCCGGCATGAACGAAAGGCTCGCCAAAAACATCGCGGACACCGCGAAGCTTAAGATCATAAAAAGGGACGCGCTCTCCACCAACTACTATGACGAGCTTAGGGCGCTCGCCAAGAACATCAAGGGCGAGGAATGAGCGCTGACACGATCTTAACTTTCAGGAACGTTAATTTCGGCTACGGGCCTCACAAGGTCCTGGACGACGTTTCTTTCACGGTCAAAAGAGGCGAGTACGTCGGCATCGTCGGTCCCAACGGCGGCGGCAAGACCACGCTCTTCAAGCTGGTCCTGGGTATTCTGAAACCGCATTCCGGAGAAATAAAGCTTTTCGGGAAAGAGCCCGAGGAGACGAGATACCGCGTGGGCTACGTGCCCCAGTACTTCAACGTTGACCGCCAGTTCCCCATAAACGTGGCGGCCCTCATTGAAGCCGGCCTTCTCAATCACTCCGGCTTTTTGCCCATCAGCAAAAAGGAAGCGAAAGAAAAGATCGCCAACGTTCTGAAGAGCGTTTATCTTGACGGCTACCAGAAACGCGCCGTGGGCGAACTGTCCGGCGGCGAACTGCAGCGCGTGCTTATCGCCCGCGCTCTCGTGAGCGATCCTGAGCTCCTCCTTTTGGACGAGCCGACCGCCAATGTCGACCCCGCCGTGGGCGTCAGTTTAAACGGCCTTTTCCAGGAACTCAACAAGGACCACACCATCGTTATAGTTTCCCACGACATCGGCTTCGTCTCTTCCAGCGTCACTTCGATCCTCTGCCTGAACGAGAAACTTTACCAGCATGACGGTTCGAAGCTTACTCCCGAAGTCATAGAATCTCTTTACGGCGGCCACGTTCACTTGGTGAACCACTGCCATCACTGCCACGGGGAGGAAAATGATGCTGACTGATCCCTTCCTTATCAAGGCGCTTTTAGCCGGTCTTCTGATTTCCGTGGCCTGCGGCATCGTCGGCAGTTTGGTGGTCGTAAGACGGCTGACCTTCATCACCGGCGGCATCGCCCACGCGGTTTTGGGCGGCGTCGGCGTAGCGCTGTTCTTCAACATCGCGCCCGTCTGGGGCATCTTCATCTCAGGGCAACTGGCCGCGCTTATTCTCGGTATTGTCTCTAGGAAAGTCAAACGCTACGAGGAGCCCATCATCGCCGCCCTCTGGTCTGTCGGCATGGCCCTGGGCGTGCTTCTGGCCGCCCTTTCCCCGGGCTACCAGAGCGATCTGATGAGCTACCTCTTCGGCAACATTCTGCTCATCTCTCATCTAGACATTCTGAACGTCGTCATCTTAGACGCCATAATCATCATCATAACCTCGCTCTTCTATAAGCCTCTCAGGATCGTCTGCTTCGACGAGGAATACGCCGCCCTAAGGGGACTGCCCACCAATTTCTTCTACCTTCTTTTGCTCTCCCTTATCGCGCTGACCGTCATCTGCGTCATGCGCGTGGTGGGACTCATTATGGTCATCGCTTTGATGGCGCTCCCGCCCACCATGATGCTGAGGCACACCAACCGCCTCCACGTAGTCATGCTCGGCTCATCAATTATCAGCGCCGCTCTCATCGCCGCGGGACTTCTCATCTCTTTCCGCTTCGACTATCCCTCCGGCGCGACCATCGTGCTCCTCACGGGCTTTGTCTTCCTGGTGAAGACTTTCATCTCCGAACTCCGCGCAAAGGCCTGATCAGACAAACTCTGACATGACTTGATTGGCGAGCTCAATGCCGCGGTTGGTGAGTTTCAAAGTGCGGCCTTTATAAGTCACCAGTTTGCGGAAGGCGAGATCTTCGATTTGCCGCTTAAAAATTTCCTCATCCTGGGGCGTCAATTGGACGCCCTCGGTTTTTCTAAGGCCGAGGTAAATGCGCTCGCCGAGTTTTTGGATCTTGTTAAGCGGTTTTGTGTTGATTATTTTCCAATTGGAATCGATGTGGGCGCGAAGCGGCGCGTTTTTGTAGGGGAAGCGGCAGAAGCTGTGGGCGCCGGGGCCAAGGCCGAGGTAATGATTGTTGGTGTCCCAGTAGCTTGAATTGTGTCTGGAATGGAAACCGGGCTTGGCAGCGTTGGAGATCTCGTACATTTCGTAGCCCTGTTCTTTCAGAAGCTTTCTGGCCAGCCAGTATTCTTTCATGGTCGTGACATCGCTGGGGAGCGTTGGATCTTCTTTCGCCAGCGGCGTGCCTTTTTCAATGGAGAGGGCGTAAAAGGAGATATGCTCGGGCTGCCAGGAGAGAAGCCTGCTGACGGTGTTCTGCCAGGAGGAGATGGTCTGGTGCGGCAGACCGTACATGAGGTCCAAGGAAATGTTTTTGAAGCCGTTTTTCCTGAGCGTTTGGTAGGCTTCTTCGGCCTCTTTGGCGGTGTGCAGGCGGCCCAGGTATTTCAGTTCGTTGTCCTGAAGAGATTGGACGCCGAGGCTTACGCGGTTGATGCCGGCTTCTTGCCAGAGCTTTATGTCCTCAGCGCGAAAAGCGGCGGGGTTCGCCTCCAGGGTACATTCGATATCGTCTGTCCAGCGGATGGAGGCTTTTACGGCCTCACAGACGCTCAAAAGGGCTTTTCCGGGGAGAATTGAGGGCGTGCCGCCGCCGAAATAGACGGAAGCCAGCTCCCGGTAGGGCATCATGGGGAGAAGCGCTTTAATTTGGGCGATGAGATCGTCGGTGTATTTCGCTATCTCATCCTTTTTCGGGGGATGGCTGAAGAAGGCGCAGTAGCGGCATTTTCTTAGGCAGAAGGGGACGTGGATGTAGAGCGCCAGTTTTTCGGGAGGAGCGGTCCTGGGAAGGGTGATGGTATTTTCCTGGAGCGCTTTGGCCAGCGGGATGTCGTTGGGAAGGAGTGCGTAGTTTAAGAGTTCGCTTCTTTTGACCCAGGCGAGTAAATCGTGCTCAAGCGGCGTTGGCTTTTTGCCCTGGAGTTTGGCGCTTACTCCGACCAGACGGATATTGGTGGTGTGGTCGTAAACGATGCCGGTGGGGACGATACTGGCGGCGAGCTCTTCTTTGATCTCGCGTTGGGCGCAGGCGGAAAATGTTTCGCCGACTTTTCTTTTGCCGCCGGGAAATTCCCAACCGCCGGGCTTTCCCGGTTTATTGGGGCGCAGCGCCAGAAGTATCCTGCCATGATCTTCGATGACCGCCGCGGATACTTCTACGGGTCCGTTACTCAAAGCGCTTGAAGCAGAGGACGGCGTTGTGGCCGCCGAAGCCGAAGGTGTCGGACAGGGCCGCGCGGACCTTTAATTCCCTGGCTTTGTTGGGAACGTAGTCCAGGTCGCATTCCGGGTCCGGTTCCTCGTAGTTGATGGTCGGGGGAACGATGCCGGTCTCAATGGCTTTCACGCAGAAGACGGCCTCGATGCCGCCGCAGCCGGCCACGCAGTGACCGGTCATGGATTTCGTGGAAGAGACGCAGAGCTCTCTGGCATGTTCGCCGAAGACGGTCTTGATGGCGTTCGTTTCCATCACGTCGTTGTGGTGCGTGCTGGTGCCGTGGGCGTTGATGTAATCCACAGTGTTGGGATCAACTTCAGCTCTTTCCAGGGCCTGGCGCATGGCAAGGGAAACGAAGGAGCCGGTGGGCTCGGGGGCCGTGACGTGGTAGGCGTCGGTGGACTGGCCTACTCCGCCCAGTTCGCAGTAGATCCTAGCGCCTCTCTTCTTGGCATGCTCGAGCGTTTCAAGCACGATGACGCCGGCGCCTTCGGAAATGACGAAGCCGCTTCTGTTGCGGTCGAAGGGTCGGCTCACCCTTTTGGGATCGCCGTCGCCGTCCCAGCTCGAGAGGGCTTTCATGTTGGCGAAGGTGGCGATGGAAAGTTTGCAGACGGGGGCTTCGGAGCCGCCGCAGATGGCGACCTGCTCAAAGCCGCCTCTCAGTCTTAAGAAAGCGGTGGAGATAGCGTCGTTGCCGGAAGCGCAGGCCGTGGCCACACCGCAGGTGAAGCCGTGGATGCCAAGGCGCATGGCTATCGTGTGCGCGCCGACGTCCGCCGTGCCGGAAGGAACGAGGAAGGGCGTGACGCGGCCCGGACCTTTTTCGAACATGACGCCGCAGGTCTTCTGGATGTTGTCGATGCCGCCGATGCCGGAGCCCATGATTATGCAGACGTCGTGATTGTCGCCTCTATTGGCGAAATCGATGCCGCTGTCCCTGACGGCTTCCAAGCCGGCGTTGACGGCGTGGAGGACGGAGCGGTCGTAGCGGGCGGCGTCCCTTTCGCTGAATCCGCCGGGAGTTGGGTCGTAATGGCATTCGCCGGCGATGTGGACCTTGTTGTCGGTGGAATCGAAAAGCGTGATGGGGCCGATGCCGGATCTGCCGTTTATGACGCTGTCCCAGTTCTCTTTGACTCCGTAGCCCGTGGGGGCGACGGCGCCAAGACCGGTAACTACTATTCTTTCACTATCTTTCATATCCTTATATTATACCCTATGAACTACTTGAAATTCAAGAGTCTTGCTTGTTTTCAAGCCGTCTGAAAACGCTGGCTAAAAACGCTCCGGATAAGTTGTGCCAAACGGAAAATATCGCGCCCGGAACGGTGGCCATGGCAAGGTCGGGGAAGGATGTTTTGGCAAGCGAGACGGCCAGTCCGGAATTCTGCATGCCGACTTCGATGGAAAGCGTTCTTCTCTTTTGCGGCGCCATTTTCAGAACCAGTCCCAAAAGGTAGCCTATCAGGAAGCCGAGCAGGTTGTGGGCCATTACGGCGATCAGGATGACAGCTCCCGTCCGCCTGATCTCTTCTGCGTTGTGGGAGATGACGGACGCCACCGTCAGCGTTATGCAGATTATGGAGAAGACCGGCAATATCCCGGTCATTTTTTCGCAGGCTTTTTCGAAGAATTTGTTCAGCGTGAGGCCGAGCGCGATGGGAATTATGACGACCTTTATGATGGAAAAGAACATGGCGCAAACGTCGACTTGCACGGTCGTCTTCAGGAGCATGTAGGTGATCAGAGGAGTAAGCAGCGGCGCCAAAAGCGTGTTGACGCTCGTCATGGCGACGGAGAGCGCCACGTCTCCTTTGGCAAGGTAGGTGATGACGTTGCTGGCTGTGCCGCCCGGGCAGGCGCCGACCAAGATCATGCCGGCCATAAGCCCTGCTTCGAGCCTAAAGCCTTTTGAAATGGCGTAGGCCAAAAGCGGCATGATGATGAACTGCGCCAGAGTGCCGGTCAAAATGTCCAGCGGCCTTTTGAAGACGAAAAGGAATGCTTCCGGCTTCAGCGTCATGCCCATGCCGAACATGATGAGCATCAACAGATAGTTGATCCAACCGGTCTTGACCCAGAGGAAAGAAGGGGGATAGACAAGCGCGACAACAGAGGCCAGAAGGATGATCGCGCTCATGTGCTTTCCGAAGAATTTATTTAGAAGCTCCATAGCCTGTGAGATCTTTTATGATGTTTTCCAGCTCCTGCTTTTTGGCGCGGGGGATCACGATAACACCTTCAATTTTTTCCCCGAAAGTTGGGGAAACGACCGCGCCTTCCATTTGCTCGACCTTGTAGAGGAGCGTATTGTAAGCCTGGTACGAGCAGGAGAAGGGAAGTTCTGTCTTGGCTTTTTCTTCTATGATCTGACATTTTGCGACGGCAAGCTGCGCGGCGGCGCGGTAGGTGTCGATGAGGCCGCGCACTCCCAGCTTTATGCCGCCGAAATACCTGACGACCGCCAATACGACGTTGTCGAGTTTTTCGTGCTTGATGCTCTGCAGTATCGGTTGCCCCGCGGTGCCGGAAGGTTCGCCGTCGTCGCTGTAATAGGAGGAGGGATTGTCGGGAGCGCCGACGTTGTAAGCCCAGCAGACATGCGTGGCCTGGGGATGCATGGATCTTATCTTAGCAAGGAAAGCCTCTACTTCCTCCTTATCCTTGGCGGGGGAGATGTAGGAGAGGAAGCGGGAACGTTGTTCCGTCAGTTCCGCTTCCCGGCTTTCTTTGATGGTAAGATAAGTTTCCATTAAGCGCTCGCTTTCACCGCTTCTATAAGTTTCGCGTGGTCAACGGAACGGGAGGCGACGATGCCGAGGTCGTTCTCTAAAAGAGGGGGAGTGGAGAAGTCGACTTTTCTTCCCAAGGTATCCGTGACTGAGCCGCCGGCGGATTTAACGATCAAATATCCCGCGGCGTGGTCCCAGATCTTTTCCTTGTAGTCCAAGCTTTTCGGAAGCCTCAGATAGATGTCGGAAAGGCCTAGGGCTACGGAAGCGTATTTGCACTGGGAATCGATGCGGAAGGGCTCGGCCTGCACGCCGAGGCTTTCCCTAATTTTTTCCGCTCTTGAATGCGAGGTGTGGCCGCTCTCGACGGATTCGCAGATGACGGCCTCGGCGAAATTTTTGTTCAGCGCTTCCTTGGCTTCGACGCTGGGGCTGTCTGTGAAAAGCGACGTGAAGACGGTCTTCTGATTTTCGCTTGCTAAGCAGAGAAGGCCGGTCTCTCCGTTGGGAGCCTGCATGTTCGGGCAGGCCAGGGCCGCGGCCTTGACTTCGCCATTTTCTATTAGCGCCAGGGCGATGGCGTAGTGGTCGCCTCTGAGGAAGCCCTTGGTGCCGTCTATGGGGTCCAGCGTCCAGAAGCGGGAGAGGGCTTTGGGATCGTCTGTTCTGCCGTGGTCGATGGATCTTAAGATCGCTTCTCCGGAAAGGGGAACGATCTTTTTGACTTCTTCCTCCAGATGCAGGAAAAGCTTTTCGTTCTCGGGCTTCCGTAATTCCTCCGAGCCTTCTTCCGCGATCATTTTGTCCGTGGGAAAACTGTTGGCCAGAACGTAATTGACGATGGCCTGGGAACCGAAGTCGGCGACGGTGACGGGGGAACGGTCCTCTTTTTCCAGGACGTCTTTTTCCAGGAGTTTTTTCTGTACGGCGCTGGTCAGCAGCGCGGCTTGGCGCAGGGCGCCTTTGGCGGTCAAGAGTTCAGTCTGATATTGCATTTCTATCCTTTCAGAGTGTTCAGCGTCGCTTCCAAAAGCGGAAGGAGGCGCATTTCTATGTCGGCTATTCTTCTTAGGGCTTTGGCCTGCAGCCTGCGTTCGCGGAGCGTCCAGGGGCGGCCTATTCCTATGTGCGAGGCGGGCCTTACGATGCGGCGCTCGAAGAAGGGGCGGATCTCTTCGCCTATCCCGTCGTAGCAGGAGGCGCAGGCTAAGGCGAAGGTCTCGCATTCTGGGAAGGCGATGGCGGCCTCGCGGCAGAATCTGGCGGCCTGGGTCCTCGCGTGCAGAAGATCTTTCAAGAGCTGGTAGTTGCCCTCGTTGCGTTCCTGGGCGCGCCAGTCCTGGCTCATGGGATCGTGGTGCTGGGGATTGACGAGTGTGGCGTACCAGTAGTCGTAGGCGGTCTGGCCGAGATAGTAGCCGTGCACTCTTTCGAGCTTCGCCATTTTAATGGCGTTCTGGAAGCCTTTAATGAAAAGCGCTTTTTCATCCGGCGATTTTTTCTTCTTGTCTTTCTGGGACAGAAAATAGCACCAGACCATTTCTTCGGAAACGGGATGAGGGTAGAAGCTGAGGGAGTAGTCCTGGGCAATAAGTATGCCGCCCGGCCTGATCCCGGTGACGAGCCCGTAGCGGGCGTAGCCGTCGAGTCCTAAGCCTATGACGGGGCGGCCTTCCCTGAGGTGGTCCAATATCTCGAACTTGACGGCTTCGTGGCGTTCCCTGGAGGCGCAGATCCAGCGTTCCATCAGTTCGTGGCCGAAGGTCTCGTAAAGCTCGGGAAGAAGGTTCATGCCGCAGGCGGCGTCCAAGGAAACGAGGCGCCAGCCGGCGTAATGGATCTGAAGGCGGAAAGCGGCGCCGGACGCGGCCATCAAAAGCCAGTAGGGGTAGTTTTCACCGCAGGCCGCAAGGTAGCGCCTGAAACAGGCGACAAAAGTGTTGTCTTCACCTTTATCGAAGCAGAGCGGCTCGATATCCTTTATCTGTTCCGAAACGTCCGCGAAAGGGTCGTTCGTCAGATCCGGGATATTTTCAAAACGCAGGGCCACCTTAATATTTGACTTGGGCTTCCTCCGCCGGGAAATAACGGCGGTAACGGCGCAGCATCGGGCCGATCACCTCTTTTATGTAATCGCTGACCTGGTCGGCGGCGCGCCCTGTGAAGCGCAGGGGGTCCAGAATGGCCCTTATCTCTTTTTCCGATATACCGATGGCGGGGTCATTGCCCAAACGCTGAATAAGGTCGTTTACGCCGCCGGAGCGGACTTGCTTGACCGTCTCCATGGAATTGCAGCGGATCGCCTCGTGGACGTCCTGGCGGCTCTTGCCGCGGGCCACCGCTTCCATGATGATGGCTTCGGTCGCCATGAAGGGAAGATTGTCGTTGACTCTCTTGGCGATGACTTTGGGATAGACGACCAGGCCGGAGCAGACGTTCTTCAAAATGGCGAGAACGGCGTCGGCGGCCAGGAAGGCTTCGGGAATGGAGATGCGGCGGTTGGCGGAGTCGTCCAGCGTTCTCTCCAGGAACTGCGTGGAGGCGATGAGCTGAGGGCTCGTGGCCAGGGAGAGGATCAGCCTGGACAGAGAGGCGGTGCGTTCGCAGCGCATGGGGTTTCTCTTGTAAGCCATGGCGGAAGAGCCGATCTGCTTTTTGCCAAACGGTTCCTCGATCTCGTTGATGCTCTGCAGATAGCGGATGTCGTTGGTCATTTTGCAGGCGGAGAGAGCCAGTGTCACTAGGGGATGCAGAACGTCGGCGTCAACTTTCCTCGGGTAAGTCTGTCCGCCCACCGGATACGATTCGGCGAAGCCGAAGCGTTTCGCCAGCGCGTGGTCGAGTTTTTTGATCTTCTTCTGGTCGCCTTTGAAAAGCTCCATGAAGCTGGCCTGCGTTCCGGTCGTTCCTTTGATGCCGCGGAACCTAAGCTTGTTTATGGCGAACTGGACGTTTTCGAAATCGAGCTGCAGGTCCTGGAGCCAAAGCGAGGCGCGCTTGCCGACGGTCGTGAGCTGCGCGGGCTGCAGGTGCGTGAAGCCCAGAGTCGGCATCTTGCGGTACTTGTTCGCGAAGGCGGCCAGGGCTTTCATGACGTCCACCAGATGGTCGGAAATGAGTTTCAGAGCATCCCTGTAGATGATGAGGTCGGCGTTGTCTGTGACGTAGCAGCTGGTGGCGCCGAGATGGATTATGCCGGCCGCGCTCTTAGCTTGGTCGCCGTAGGCCTTGACGTGAGCCATGACGTCGTGGCGCACTTCTCTTTCGTATTTCTCCGCGACGTCGAAGTTGATGTCGGTCGCGTATTTCTCCAATTCCTCGACCTGCTTTTTAGTTATGGGGAGTCCCAGTTTGCGCTCCTCGTCGGCTAGGGCTATCCAGAGCGCGCGCCAGGTCTCCAGGCGCTTCTGGGCTGAAAAGAGGCGGGACATTTGCTCGCCGGCGTAACGGCCGACAAGAGGATTGGAATAATAATCTTTGCTCACGTTAAAACTTCTTAGCGGCTCAATCGTCGCGTTCGTTAGGCTGGATTATGCCGCGCTTTTCGCGGACTCTCGGGTCGGGATCCCAGTCGGACTTGTAAGGAGTGGGGCTGGTCCCTTTGTACTGCTTGATGCCGGAATGGCGCTTGCGGTTCTCCTCAAGACGCTGCGCCGCTTCCGTGGCCGTTTCCTTGTGGGCGGTCCTGGCTTCCATTTCGGCGCGCACTTTTTCGGTCTCTTCCTGGGCTTTTTTGGTGGCGGCCGCCAGCTGCTCCTCCATATCGCTCTTCTGGGCGCTGATCTGCTGCTGCAGCTGCTGGCGCTGGACTTCCAGGTCGAATTGGGAGAGCTTGGCGTTCACGTGCGAAGCCATAAGGGAACTGTCGCCCTTTTCCGTAATGAGGTTGTAGAAGTATTTCGCCGTTTCAAGCTGCTGGTCGGCTTTGTCGCGGTCGTTGTTCTTCAAGGACCGCAGGGCGGAAGCGAACCAGTTGTCGCCCTTTTTCTGAAGGACTTTCAAATAGGCGTTCTTCTCAGCCGGATTGTCGAGGGAGTCAAGGAAAGCGCCGACGTTCGCCCCGGAATCGGAATCGTTGTTGATGAGATCGTCGAACTTTTCGAGCTGATCTTTGGAGAGGGAAACGGGTTTTGAGGAAGCGACCAGTTTCGAGCCCATCTGAGGAGTGACGACGTTGCTGCCGTCGACTTCCTCCATGGTTTTGTCGAGATCAGAGTCTTTCTCGGCCCTGGCCTCGAACTGGTCTCTGGCGAGATTCTGGATCTCTTCCCTGACGGCCTCGAGAGACTTGTCGACGACTTCCATGCGGTCGTTCAGCGACTCGACCGCGACGGTGAGCGGAACGTCGCTGGTCGGCGTCTGCAAAACAGGTTCCTTCTTGTCTCTCAGGCTGAAAACAATGATGATGAGGATGACGAGAATGAGGGCCGAATTAAGGTACGGCAGAATGTTTTTGACGACAAACGCGTTTTTGCCCTGCCTTTTCGGGGCTTTATCGGGATCAAAGACATCTTGCATATGTCACCTCTTAGGGGCTTTTATTCGGAGAGGAGTTCCTGTTCTTTTTCGAGGAATTCTTCTTCCGCTTTCTGTCTTCTGGCCGCGGAGGAGTCGAAGAGAGGCTCGTAAGTGGGGGACGTCTTCGGAGAATAGGACTCCTCGAACATCTTGATAGTCTCGTTCTGATTCGGGCTCTTGCCGGTCAGATAATACTCGGCGTCGTCAAAGTGGCCTTCGAAGACTTTCCAATCGTCCATGATGGTCTTGCGGCGGTCGGTGGAGTTCATCTTGTCCGTCAGGTTCTCTCGTGTCTCATCCTTGATGAAGCGGATGGCGTTCGGGAACTTCGTCTTGACTTCCTCGGTCAGGACCTCCTCTTCGGAGGAGTCGAGAATGACCGTCGGAGTTATGAAGACCATAAGCTCGGTCTTGGACTGGCTCCTAACTTCGGAACGGAAGAGGTATTTTACGAGGGGAATGTCACAGAGGACCGGTATTTCAGACAGAGTCGTCTGGGTAGAGTCTTTGATCAGGCCGCCTATCACGAGCGTGTGGCTGTCCTGGACCACCACTTCAGTCTGCGCTTCGCGGTCAAGGATGATGGGCGGCGAGGTCGGGTCGCTGGCGTAGGCGACGCCGCCGTTCTCTTTGACGGTCACGTGCACTTCCAGGGAAACTTCCCTGTGGCGGTTGATCCTGGGCGTGACCTCCAGTTCCACGTTGACGTCGATGTATTCGTAGCTGTAGTCTCTGGTAGAGGAGTCACTGCCGCTGCGGCTGTAGCGCGCGATAGGGATCTGCTGGCCGACCGAGATCATGGCCGTCTTGTTGTTGGAGGCGATGATCGACGGCGTCGAAAGAATGTTGATGTCGTTTATCTTTTCGTCAGTCTGCAGCGTGAAGTAGGGGTCGAAGTTTCCGGACTTGTCGTATTTGCCGAAGGCGTAGTTGAAGCCCTTCATGTTGTCGGGAACGATCTCTTTCCTGCCGGACTCGAGGGCGGGGGCCATGGTCGTGTCGAGAGCCTGGATAAGGTTGACGTGCTCGCCTTTGCCTAAAACTTTCTGCCAGCCGACGCCGAAGTCGAAGTCCTTATCCCTTGTCACTTCCACGATGATGGCTTCGATGTAAGCCTGGGGCGTGCGCTGGTCGAGTTTTTTCACGACGGCCAGAACGGCGTCCAGATACTGCGGGCTCGTCATGATGATCAAAGAGTTGCTGGGCTCGTCGATCTGGAAGCTCACTTTGCCGGAAAGGAAGCTCGTGCCGCTGCTGGAAGTCCTCGTGCCTGATGAACGGGAGGAAGAGGTGGACCTGCCGGAATTGATCTGATTGCGGTTGCCGGAAGTGTTGCGGTTCTGCGAAGAGCTTCCGGAAGAGGTTGTCGACCTCGAGACGGAGTCGGAGCCGAACATGGCGACCAGGGTGGAGCTGATCTCTTCGGCCTTGGCGTGCTGCAGGGGATAGATGCGGTACATCTCGTCGCTGTTCTTGGAAGGCGTGTCAAGGTCGTGGATCAGGGCCAGGATCATCGGGAAGTTCTGGCGCGAGGAAAGCACTATCACCGCGTGAAGGCGGTCGTCCGGGATGAAAGTCGCTTTGGAAACGTTCGCCGTTGATTTCCCAAGGGACATGCTAGCGTTCTCGGCGGGCTGGGGAGGGTTCGCCCTGTTGACGGTGGTGCCGGAAGTGGTGTTGCGCTGCAGCGTCATCTGCCTCGCGGATTCGTCGGAAAGCACAGGGGAGTTGAAGATCTGCTCGAGCTTGTTGACCATCTCGTATTCGTCAGCGTACTGCATCGGGACGATCCTGATGTCGATGTCGCTGCCGGCTTTTTCTGTGTCTATAAGATCGATGATCTCAAGCAGCCTTTTGATGTTGGCGCCGTTGTCGAAGAGCATTAAGATGTTGGCGTTCTCGTCCACTATGGAGCTGCCGCCCAGTCTGCTCATCAAGGGCTTGATAGTATCGGCCAGCTGTTTGGCCGGAACGTATTTCGGATAGATTATCTGAGTTCTGATGATGTCTTCGGAATCAAGCTCGGCCTGAGTAGGAAGGACGGTCTTGATAGGTTCGCCCGGCGCGTCGGCCACGGTCGCGATCCTAATGAGGTAGTCGTTCTCGACGACTGTGAAACCGCGTGATCTCAAGGTCGTGAAGATAAGGCTCTTGGCTTCGGTCTTGGTCAGGGGCCTCGGGTCGATTATCGTAATGGTGTCTTTGGCCATGCTCCTCTCGGGGAGGATGGTCTTTCCGGTAATGTGGGCGAGCAGCAGCAGGACGTAGCGGATGTCGACGTCCTCGAAGTTCAGTACGAAGCTGCCTTCGCTATAGTCCACGGTGTTCGTCGGATCAAGCGCGCGCAGCTGGTTCTCCAAGGTGCCCGATACGGTGATGGAACCCTGGGGAGTGTTGTCCTGGGCTCTCTGCTGCTGGGTCGCCTGGGTTGTGCCTTGCTGAGCGGTCGTGCTGGCTCTCGGAGACGGGGGTACCTGCTGCCCGGGCGGAATGGCCCAGACAAAGGAGGCCGTCAGAAGAGCGGCTGCGAATAAGATCTTGCCGGAATGGTTTGACATTTGCTGACCTCTGCTTTTATGTATGGTTCTGCATATTAAATTCTAATTATCTTTTCATTATACCACCATGCTGGAAAAATTGCAAAGCAAAAAGGCGCCGAAGTTCACCGCTTCTCCGGCCTTAGACTCATTTGACTAAAAACCACGAAAAAACTACAATGAAAGATACTGAAAATAGAATAATGCGAGAGTGGCGGAATTGGTAGACGCGCCAGATTTAGGTTCTGGTGTTGATGACGTGCGGGTTCGAGTCCCGCCTTTCGCACCATACACGGAATTAAGGATCATTTAATGAACGATCTGACAAGAGAATATACGGGAGTGTCGCGCCTCTCCGGTCCTATCTTGGGAATAGGCGGAGTGGTCGGTGCCGGTTACGGCGAAGTCGTCGAGATAAAGGGGCCTGACGGAACGAACCGTCACGGCAAGGTCCTCGACGTCAGTTCCGACCTTACGCTCATCCAGGTCTACGAAGGCACGGGCGGACTTTCCCCGAGCAGAACGAAAGTCTGCTTCAAGGGGCATTCGCTGACCGCGCGTGTCAGCGAGGAAATGTTAGGCCGCGTCTTCGACGGCCTCGGCCGTCCCATTGACGGCGGCGGCGAGCCTTTCGGCGGCGTGACCAGATCCATCGACGGCGAGCCTGTCAACCCTGTTTCCCGCGTTTACCCTAGGGAATTCATTCAGACGGGCATCTCGTCCATCGACGGCATGAACACACTGATCCGCGGCCAGAAGCTTCCCATCTTCTCCGGAAACGGACTTCCCCACAACGAACTGGCGGCCCAGATCGTCCGCCAGGCGAAGATCGTGGACGGCGAGGGCAATCCCTTGAGCGACAAGTTCTCCGTCATCTTCGCGGCCATGGGCGTCAAATACGACGTCGCGCAGTATTTCCGCAAAGAGTTCGAGAGCTCCGGCGCCATCATGAACACCGCGATGTTCCTTAACCTCGCGAACGATCCTCCCGAAGAGCGCATCGTGACGCCGAGGATCGCGCTCACATTGGCCGAGCATCTCGCTTTCGACTGCGGACACCACGTGCTGGTCGTCCTTACCGACATGACGAACTACTGCGAATCGCTGCGCGAAGTCGCTATCGCCCGCGGCGAGGTGCCGAGCCGCAAAGGCTATCCCGGCTACCTCTACTCCGACCTTGCGAGCCTTTACGAGCGCACCGGCCGTGTCACGGGCAGCAAAGGCTCCATCACGCAGCTCCCGATCCTCACGATGCCGAACGACGACATCACGCACCCGGTGCCAGACCTTACCGGCTACATCACGGAAGGCCAGATCGTGGTCTCTAGGGAACTGCACGCCAAGGGCATTTATCCGCCCATCAACGTTCTCCCGAGTTTGTCGCGTATCATGAAGGACGGCATCGGCGAAGGCTACACCAGGAAAGATCATCCGAACTGGTCGAGCCAGCTCTACGCCGCCTATTCCAGAGTGGAGTATGTCAGAAGCCTCGCCTCCATCATCGGCGCCGAGGAACTGACCGACACCGACAAAGCTTACATGCGCTTCGGCGAGGAATTCGAAAACACCTTCGTCCGTCAGAGCTTCTCCGAGGACCGCTCGATCCGCGATACATTAAGGATCGGCTGGGAACTGATGAGCATCCTGCCGGAACGAGAACTTACCCGCGTCAGTCGCGAGGAAATAGAAAAATACCTTCCCAAAAAATAACAACAGGAAAAAAATATGAAAACTGAACTTACCGTCGCAGCCGTCCTTCTCATGATCTCTTTCGGCGCTTTCGCAGGAACTCTGAAAGGCACGGTGACCGATGAAAACGACTCTCCCATGGCGGGTGTAGATGTCTCCGTCTGGGGCAAGGAAAGCATCAAGAGCAAGACCGACGCCAGAGGCCAGTTCAAGATCACGAGCGACGATCTTGTGCCCGGCAACCGCTACTCCGTGAAAGCGGAAAAAGACGGCTTCATCATGACCCAGGCTTCCTTCGGCACCGAGATGTACGAAGACGAAGAGGACATGGAGCCCCTGGAGATCACGATGAAGAAAGAGGACCCGGAACCCGAGACTCCCGCCACGGAAGTCAAGGATCCCGCTCTTAAAGGCGGTACTGTGACCGCTCCTTCTTCTGAATCCGAATCCGAAGAAGAAGCCGTAAAGGAAGAAGAGATCAAGCCCGCCGAGAAAGAGGAAGCCAAGCCTGCTGAAAAGCCCGCTGAAAAGGAAGAGGCCAAGCCCGCTGAAAAGCCGGCCGAGAAAGCCGAAGCCAAGCCCGCTGAAAAAGAGGAAGCCAAACCTGCCGAGAAGCCCGCGGAGAAGTAAGAGGTCCTTATGATCCTCAAGATGCCTCCAACCAAGTCCAATCTCTTCAAGCTGCAAAGCGAACTGAAATTCGCCAAAGACGGCTATGAGCTGTTGGACCGCAAAAGGGAAGTCCTCATCATGGAGATGATGCAAGTCATCCACGGGATCTCCCATTTGCAAAGGAGGCTCAACGAAGCGCTGCAGAAAGCCTACGGAGACCTTTACGACGCCTACGTCGAAATGGGCTCCGAAGAGATAGAGCGAGCCAACTTCGCTTTCAGGGAACCCCTCAAAGTCAGCATGCGCGAGCATACCGTCATGGGCGTGATGCTTCCGGAACTCGAGTTGGAAAAAGCGCCCAAGAGCGCGGAACTGGGACTGCTCGGCACATCCGAAAGTTTCGACTCCGCTGTCAAAAGCTTCTCCGACGTCGTGCCGCTCCTTTTGGAATACGCGAAGGCCGCGCTGACGCTCTCGCGTCTCGCCAAGGAAGTCCAGAAGACGCAGCGCCGCGTGAACGCTCTTGAAAACATCACTATCCCCAACGCCGGGGATACCATCAAATTCATCTCGGAATCTCTTGAAGAGGGGGAGCGCCAAAGCTTCTTCCAGCGCAAGAAAGTAAAAATGAATTTGCAAAAGTAGGTGAAACGTGAAACCGAAAAACATCCTGCTCTACGTTGACGCCAGCAAAGAATCCCGGGCCGCGCTTGATGTGGCCGTGGATTACTCCGGCCTGGAATCGACCATCATAGCGGTGAACGTCGTGAACCGCCAGACGGTCATCCAGCTAACCCGCAGCGGCGAGAAAAGCCTTGCGGAAGCCGAGGTCGAGTTGGAGGAAAACGGCTGGTGTTATCTTTATGACGCCGAAGAAACAGCAAAAAGCGCCGGCGCGCAGATCGTCATTCTCCAGGAGTCCGGATATCCGGAAGAAGTTCTCCCGAGACTGGCCTCCGAATACGGCGTTGATCTCATTATAATCGGCCATGCTCCCGGCCTCGGTCAGGCGAGCCTGGCTCAGCAATTAATCGAACACGCACCTTGTGCGGTGCTAGTGGTAAAGTAACATGATGAACGAACTGAAACTCTCCAATCTCTTAACTCCCAAGAACATTCTTCTCGACGTGAAAGAGAAGGAAAAAGACGCTCTTCTGGCCAAGATCATCAAGACCTTCTCGGAAGTGAACAACATCGCTGATCCAGAAGCCCTAGCCAGGGAAGTGACCGAGCGCGAAGCTCTCGGCAACACCGGCATCGGACGCGGCATCGGTTTTCCGCACGCCAAGTCCAGCCAGGTCGACGAGATCTCCGTCCTTCTGGCCCGTCCCGCCCGCCCCATCGAATACGGCGCGCTTGACGGCCTTCCGGTCAATCTGGTGATCCTGATCATCGCCCCCGATTCCGGCGACAACAACCAGTATCTCCACGCCATGGCGCGCATTTCCCGCCTCTTAGGCAAGAGCGAAGTGAGAGAGAAACTGGCCCAGGTCAAGACTCCCCAGGAAGCTATCGACACGATAGCGGCATTCGAGAACTAAAAACAAAATGCCCAATAACAAACTAGTCAGCGACGCCGCCTCCAACTTAGTCGAAAGCTACAAAGAGGACGGCAACATCAACCATATCGACGGACTGAACCTGCCGAGCAGCGACGACATCGCCTCCTTAACCGAGGCGCTCTTAGCTCTCGTCCTTCCCGGCTTTTTCGGTTCCGAGCGTCTGACTAAAGCGAACTTCGCGGCGGTCACGGTCTACCGCCTTGAGGAAGTCAAGGCGAAGCTTACCGAGCAGATCCTGAGAGGCATCAATTATGTCTGCAGGGGAGACGAACGCCCCGACTGCGACAAATCCCGCTGCGAAGCCAAAGCCGCTTCCCTTACGGAAGTCTTCCTTCTGACCCTCCCCAAGGTAAGATCCCTCATCAGGACCGACATCGAGGCCGCCTACGACGGCGACCCCGCCTGCTTTTCCAAGGAGGAAGTGATCCTCTGCTATCCGGGATTTCTTGCCATCGCCATCCAGCGCCTCGCCCATGAGCTTCATTCCATGGGCGTTCCCCTTATCCCGAGGATCATGACGGAATACGGCCACAGAAGGACCGGCGTCGACATCCACCCCGGCGCCAAAATAGGCGAGCGCTTCTTCATCGACCACGCCACCGGCGTCGTCATCGGCGAGACCACCGTGATCGGCAGAAACGTCAAACTCTACCAGGGCGTCACCTTAGGCGCCAAATCCTTCCCACCCAACGCCAGGGAAGCCAGGAACAGTAAACGCCATCCCACCATCGAGGACGACGTCATCATCTACGCCAACGCCACCATCCTCGGCGACATCACCATAGGCAAAGGCGCCACCATAGGCGGCAACAGCTGGGTCACCGAAGACGTCCCTCCAGGCACCCTTGTCACCTTCCGCTCCTGAATGTTCCGCGTATTCTTTTTCGCCATTATCTTCGCGTCCCTGACAGTGGTTGCGGATTTTCCGCAGACCGATTTCAGTGTGTCCTCATTTCTAGATATCTTCAAACCCGATCCTTTCAGCCAGCTGTGGGAAAAAATATACAAATTCAGCAAAGAAAACAACGAAACGAGGCGCTGGCTCGTTGATGACAAAACAGAGTACTTCGCGAAGACGCCGAAAGAGGAATGGCTTCCGCTTTTGGAAAAAATTCTTGTCCAGGATGACCTTTCCGATACCGTCAAAAATTGGCTAAGGTTCTCCAACACCTACATGAGCAGCATAACCAATGAAAGCGTTCGGCTGGAACTGAAAGAGAAATTGAAAGCCGGCTGCGAAAAAGAAGGCCATTATTCCTTTGAGAAATTTACTTCCGCTCTTGTCAATGCCGAGGTCAACGAGAAATGCCTCCTGCCCAACTCCTCGGCTAAATTTCTGTCAGACTCTCGTGCCGCGGCCGAGATCAGATATTCGATCACCTTTTATAATCTGGCCGACGCGCTTGTTTACCTGGATCTCACCAACGAGCTTCCGAAAGTCGCCGAAAGAGTGATGAAATCTCTCGACAATTCGCCGGATCCTTCTGAAGAAGAATCTGATTCATTCGACCGAAAGGTTTCTCGTGACCTCGCCAGAGCTCGCCGCTTTTGTGAAACATACGGCTGTTTGCCGGTCTTTTTAAAGTATCAGCCAAACCCGCGCCCTGATTCCAAATAACCGAAAGATTTGACAAGGGTTGGTAAGGTAGTTATTCACAATTTCACCGAAAGGATAGTCCCATGAAAAAACTCAACTATCTTTTGCTTGTGTCGGCGAGCTTAATGATTGCGATTTGCAATAATTCTTTCGCTGATAGTGATTATCCTTATGACGCATATGTTGAGTTATCTAAAAGCATTGAGGAATTTGGGAAAGCAAATGATATCGCTAAACCGATGGATGTTTACGAGGAATACTACAAGGCAACTCCCAAGGAAAAATGGCTTCCCCTGTGGGAAAAAATACTTTTTCCCCACTCATCAAGGCACACCTACTTTTGGATCTATTTAGCAAGGGGACATTTTCCTTACGTCCTTGGGCATAACAATGATGTAAGCGAAAGGTTAAGAACCTTATTTTATGAGAAATGCGCTTCTTCAAATTATTTTACCGCCAGCGAATTTGCAAATAAATTGCTTGAGTGCAATGACGGTATTTTAAACATATCAAATCTAGTACAAGCTAGTGAAAACAGAAAATTCTGCGCCAAAGATAGCGTTTACAACATTTACGACCTCTGTGATGTTTTAAAGCTTTTGGGACTTAACGATAAATTGGATGAAATAACTCTTAAATTGTCCGAGGATTTAAGAAAAGGCGATTATCGAGAATTTCGCGGTATTACAACCAAGGAGCCAGTGCTAGGTGACATGAGCACTTGCGATTATTTATCGATCCCTAAGAAAAACGGCATCTTGAAGAAGTGGGATATATTGTATAGATTTTCTTTGCATTACAATACCAAAACGGCATTTTTGGACGGACTGAAAAAAGTGGCTAGCCTAAAAAGCAATTGCTTTTTTTTGACACAATACTATTACAACTTTCTGCGTGATAAAGAATTGGCAAAAGAATTAGTTCAAAGCAATTTCCCGTTAGATAAAGTCTGCACTCTGACAGAGGCATTGCCGGAATATGTTAGCTTATGCAGGAATTTGAATATTACTTTGGACGAGCCTTATCGCAGTTCGATTATATTTCAATTTTTTACATGGCAGCTGTATTATAATCGTGATAATTTCTGCAATCAAGCAGAATGGTTCTGGAGCGGGCCAGGGTTGGAAAACGATTACGATTATGATCATTATGTTCACGAAAAGACGCATTTTATTAAACCAATACTCGAAGATGAAGACTATCCCTCCTTCTCAGTTATAAGAAGACTTTTTTTGATTTCCGAGCCGGAGGATTTCAAATCTTACCTAAGAAATAAGCTTAAAAAGCGAGAAGATATCAATTTGGCGATGTTTCTGGCAGCTTTGACTGAAGACCCTGAAGAATTTGAGGCTTCCTTAAAATTACTGACCGGCTTGGAAAATCAGGTGGGCGTATCTTGCATTATTTTAAACCTGAGGGAAAATTTCCCCGCCTCCTGCGCCGAACCAATCCTGGAAATGATAAGAAAGAGCAAAATTGATAATAATCCGGATTTTCTTTTTTATGGCAAACATTTTAAAAAATGGTGTCTTGCCAAAAATATCACCGGGGCGGCTTCAGAAATTGATGCTATTCTTCAAAACACCGAGGAAATAGCTAGAAAAAATGATTCGGATTCCCAAAAAGAGCTTAAAGAGATCCCTTTTTTAGATGCTCTAGGATTAGGATTAAAATTAAGAGAAAAATATTATAAAGAAACCTCACAGACAGAGTGGTTGCCACGTTGGAAAAAACTGCTGTCCCCGGACGATTTGTCAGAGGCTGTCACCAATTGGTTAGAATTTGCCAAATTTCCAATGGGAAAAATGAAGGACAAAGCAGGCATAATAAAAAAAGAACTGAAATTTAGGCTTTTGGAGGCCTGTGAAAAAGAAGGCCATTTTTCCTTTCAGGAGTTTATAGATGCTCTAATCAACGCCCCGACTGTGGATAAAAACTATTTTCATAGGAAAGATTTTATAGTTTTTTCAGATATTGGAGCCATCGTAAAATGCCTTAGAACTACTACTTTTTACGAGGTGGCCGACACGTTGGTTTTCTTTGATCAGACCAACGAGCTTCCCAGAGTTGCTGAAAAGGTGCTAGATGCTCTTGATTATTCTTTGCTGCAAAGCACCAGAATTTTTGATCACGAGAGTTCAATATGCGTCGGGCGCAAAGATGGTCCATCCCGTTGGGTGGCCGATATTATTGGTCCAAGCGCATTTGTTCGGGATCTTGGGAACCGATGGTCTTTCTGCAAAGAATATGGACAAGAGGATGTTTTTTTTAAATACGCTCCGGAAGCGCTTAAAGAACATTATGAAGCTTTGCCTTTGCTTGATAAATATTGTTTAGAACTAATAAAACAAGATAAAAAGCAGGAAGCGGTTGACTTTGTAGAAAAGAATTACACCTTGGATAAGATTTATCATATTGCGGATGATAATTTAGAATCCTATAAATTCATCGACAGCATAGGTTGGGATAGTAAAGAGATCACAAAAAAATGGCTCAAGACTCAGCTGGAAGATAATTGTGAAAGAACTTTAAGATTGTATGATTATTGGTATGGTTCCAACCAGCGCAGAGATCAATTAAAAAAAGAAGTTGTTCAGCCCTATTTGGCGGCTTTGCCCAAGCAGGATATGCTGACTTTGCGCCGGCTGGGCCAGATCTCCGAGACCAACTGGTTCAAGGCTTTCGTTAAAGAAGGCTGGGAGAAGAATAAAAATCTTATTTTTGCGATAGAAGAGGCCTGCCTTACAGAAGACCCCAAAGAATTTGCCGAATTGCTTTCTTTCATCGCAAAGGAAGGCTGCCCCAAGTTAGGAGACGTAGCGTTTTTAACCTATAGATTGAATGATGATAGCCCAGCCTCTTGCGCTGATGATATGATGACGCTCGTTGAAAAAAGTGGAATGTTGAAAACAGAATACAATCGGCGTTTTTTGGGTCATTTTATCGAGTGGTGTGAAAAGAAAGGAAGAAAAGACCTAGCGGACAAACTTAACTCGCTTAAACAACAGATTTAGTTTCCTAAAATGGACACCTATCCATTTTGGTAGGGTCAAATCAAATGTTGCTCCAGTTGCGGCACCCAAGAAGCAACCAGTTTAAAGCAAGTGACTTAAGCTTGCTTTTTTTTTTTTTTTTGACACAAAAGTATGGTAAAATAATATACACAGTTTTAGAATCGTGTAAACCATCGCCCGGAGGTTGTACCATGAAAAAGACAAACTATCTTTTGCTTGTTTTTGCAAATATCGTTTTTGCGCTTTGCGTTTCTTCTTTTGCGGATGAAAATGACGTTTCGCTTACGCCCAAACAAAAACTAGCCGCGAACATTGAAAAATACGCTGCGGAAAAAGAAATTAAGGATTCCCTTCAGGCTTCCTGGGAATATCACAGAACCTCACCCAAGGAAGAGTGGCTGCCGATTTGGAAAGAGATCCTTTTGAATGGAACGCTGGCGGAATCTGTCACTAACTGGGTTGATTTTGCGAAAGTGCCTCTGTTTTTCTTGTGTCAGGTCAATGATCCAATTTGGCCGGACGATTCTTATTTTTTAAATATTGCAACGGATTTTAAAAAGCTCTGCGAAGAACCAGGCCACTTCACGCTGGATGATTTTTCCGCTGCGCTTTTGAAGATGCGCACGAACGGGAACTGCTGTTATCCTACTGGCAATGTTTTTTCATTCTTTTCTAAAAACGAACAGAAAAAATGGGCCACGAAAAATTCTTATCACTTTTTCAATATATGCGATGTGCTGATACTTTTGGGCCAAACTAAGGAGATTGAAAATATCGTATCCGCATGGCTGGAGGGATTGAAAAAAGCGAATTATAATGAATTTGTTCAAACTAATTACAAGAGTCGCTGTTTGGGAGATATTGATTCGACGTTTAATGATATTCCGTTGATCAGTGGCAGTATTGATGATATTTATTATGACTGTGATTTCAGTATTGATTGGACAGCAAACCCGCAGACTATTAATGCGCTTATTTCTTTGAAAGGCGTTAATTCGGTATGGTTTGGACTTTCCGGTTTGGCCCAACATTGCAGAATGCATGCTCTCTTTTTGAAAGGCTTGAAAGAGGCTGCGGAAATTCATTCGAATTACTTTCCGCTGGCAAAACTTTATTGCGATACTCTCTGCCGCTATGACGATCGCGAAACCGCGCGCGAGTTCCTTAAAAAGTTTTATCCCTTAGAGAAGATTTGCAAAATGCCTTGCGCATATGAAGGGTATGTTTCTTTATGCAACGAATTGGAAATGCCTATATATCGTTCCGGAAGAGAGCCAGGCGGAGATTGCGAGGTGGTCATGTGGCAGCTGTATTCCAACGCACCTCAGTTTTGCGAATGGGGAAAATGGTTTTGGGAAAGCGGCAGGAAAAACAAATTCGACAGTTACAGTAAAGCTAAAAGAAAAATAGCTAAGCCGATGCTGGAAGGTTTGGATTACCATTCCGAATACACCATAAGGCGTTTAGGCGAGCAGTCTGATATTGAGGATTTCAAAGATTATTTAGGGAAAAAGTTTAAAGAAAAATCAGCAAGACAAAAACAGCCGAATAATGCGGTGGCTTTCGAACTGGCCGTTATAACAGACGATCCGGAAGATTTTGCAAAAGCCGTGGAAGTTTTGACGCATAAAGAACCAAGATTGTCGGGAGAATGCCTCATACGCATAAACGAAGCGGAAGTGGCCTGCATCATAACCAATTTAAGAGATAATTTTCCCGCCTCCTGCGCAGATGGCATAATGGAGCTGATAAAAGCGAGCAATATTGCTGCTAATCCTGATTTCCCGTATTATGCCGATAAATTCAGAAAGTGGTGTGATAAGGTTGGTGAAACTGCTGTGGTATCTGAACTGGACAAACTGATCCGCGAGACAAAAGTGAAAGAACCGGAGTGGAGAAACGACCCCAGAAGATTTCTTGACGAAAAGATAAGCAAAACGATAAATTTGTTTCCAATTTCAAGAAAGGAAATTTACTATAAAAATAATCCTCAGCGCGAATGGATGCCGGCATGGAAACAAATCCTTGTTTCTGGAAATCTCTCCCAGTCCGTTTCCAATTGGCTTATATTCGCTAAGTTCCCGATGCACAACCTTAAGGACAGCAGCGGCACTTTAAAGAGGGAATTGAACGACCGTTTCAGAAAATATTGCGAAGAGAATGGGCAATTCACTTTTAATGAATTTGTGGACGCTCTTGTCAAAGCTCCTGTCAGCGAATCAATTGACTCAGTGAATTCTGCTGGGTGGTATTCTGACATTGACAGGGCTGAACGTCTGCGGAATTCCCTGACTTTTTATCAGATAGCTGACGCGCTTGTGTTTTTGGGTTGCACCAATGAGATACCGCGTTTGGCAACCAGGCTTATGAAAAGCTTGGATTTTTCTAAATCCGGTGAATTGAACTTGAGAGAGGGGGGCGATATTTTCTCTTATCAGCGCGGCAGCATGCCGATTTCAAGTCCCAATGACACTCCCGATGTTTGGGGGGCTTTTTGTTTCTGCGATGACTACAAAGATTTCGGAGCTTACGATGCTTATGAAAAATCCGTCAAGGAGATCCTTAAGGAGCATCCAAACGAATTTCGATTGCTTCGGGACTACTGCTCGTGTCTCGTTAAACAAAACAGGGGAGAAGAGGCCTGGGATTTTGTAAGGAACAATTATCCGCCTGAAAAGTTTTATCCTGTTCCAGGAGCGGTGTCAGATTGCAACAGCATCAGAGCAGAGCTTCATAATTATTTTATGCGTAAATTTTTCGGGATAGACGAAGAAAAGCGTATGGAAGAATGCGGAGTGGATAAGTTCTTCCCCGATTATGACGAACTTGATAGGAACAGCGTAAAAGCGCAGATGGAGCAGGATATAGAGTCTTTTTTAACGGCTTATTGGTTCTGGTTTGATTTGAATCAGAAGAGGATAGCTATGGCTGAAGAGGTCGTGAAGCCCTATATTCTGGCTATGCCGAAGCAGAGTTTCAATTCCCTGCGTCGCCTTGGGCAAATATCGGAGACAAACTGGTTCAAAGATTATGTTAACGCGGGATGGGAGAAGGAGAAAACCTTGCCGTTTGCCGTTGAAAAAGTATGCCTGACGGAGGATCCGCAGGAATTTGAAGAACTTGTTGCGTTTTTGGCGGAAGGCAAATATTCTAACAAGGGAGATATTTGCTTCTTAATAGGTAAGTTAGATGAAAAAACTCCCGCAAGCTGCGCGCAATCGCTTTTGAGTTTGATCAAGACAAATAAACTTACGGACGAATACAACGCTCTAGAGCAATTGCAGAGATTTACGGAGTGGTGCGAAGGCAAAGGAGAAAGTGCTGTAGCAGAAGAAGTTAAAGCTGAAATTGCTCGGGGGAAGACCGCTAAAAGGAATCGTTAATTGGCTTTAACAATTTAAGCGCCGCTTCGCCTTGCTCGTAGGGGGAGCCGTGCTTAATGGGTAAGACCGCCTTTTGGGGCCTTGGAGGGCTTTAAGGGGCGGTCGGCCTTTTTTTGAGGGGGCGTTTTTGACTTTTTTCGGCCTTTTTGGTAGGATATCTATAATATAAATAACTAATAAAAAAGAGGTCCTATGAGCGAAAAAGGCTATACCGCTGAGAACATCACGGTACTGGAAGGTCTGGAGGCTGTAAGAAAGCGTCCGGCCATGTACATCGGAGATACGGGTGAGCGAGGATTGCATCACCTGGTCTACGAGGTTGTGGATAACTCCATCGACGAAGCTTTGGCTGGCTTCTGCGACAAGATCACGGTGACGATCCATTCGGACAATTCCGTGACGGTGGAAGACGACGGCCGAGGCATCCCTGTCGACATGCATCCTAAGATGAAGAAGCCAGCGGCGGAAGTTGTTTTGACTGTCCTGCACGCCGGCGGAAAATTCGACAAGCAGAACTACAAAGTGTCCGGCGGTCTGCACGGCGTGGGCGTAAGCTGCGTCAACGCGTTGTCCGACTGGATGGACGCTGAGATCCGTCGTGACGGGAAGGTCTACCACATAAGCTTCGAAAGAGGCAAAGTAAAGAATCCTCTGACCGAGATCGGAAAGACGAAAGGAAGAGGCACGACCATTACCTTCCATCCGGATGCTGAGATCTTCGAGACGACAGTCTACCGCTTCAATATTTTGTCGCAGCGTTTGAGAGAGTTGGCGTTCTTAAACAAGGGCATCGAGATCACGCTTGTGGACGAAAGGGAGAGCCCGATAAGAAAAGAGACCTTCAAGTACGAAGGCGGCATCGTTTCCTTCGTGGAGTACCTCAACAAGAACAAGACGCCCATCCACGACCAGGTCATTTATTTCAACCGCGAAAAGGACGACGTGTCGGCGGAAGTGGCGCTGCAGTTCAACGAGAGCTATCAGGAGATGATCTACTCGTTTGCCAATAATATCAATACCGTGGAAGGCGGAACGCACCTTGTGGGCTTCAGGGCGGCTTTGACGAGGTCCCTTAACAACTATGTTAAACAGGCTCTTTCCAGCAGCAAGAACAAACAGCAGACCTCGATAACCGGCGAGGACGTCAGCGAAGGTCTGTGCGCCGTGGTCTCCGTCAAGGTCATGGAACCCCAGTTCGAAGGTCAGACGAAAACGAAACTCGGCAACAGCGAAGTCAAAGGCATCGTTGAGTCCATCGTCAACGACGGCCTGGGAATCTTCCTGGAAGAGAATCCTACGGTTGCCAGGAAGATCGTAGAGAAGGCCATTAACGCGGCTAGGGCGCGCGACGCGGCCCGTAGAGCCCGCGAGCTGACTCGTCGTAAGGGTGCCCTTGATTCGGCGGCCTTACCGGGCAAATTAGCGGACTGCTCCGAACACGATCCATCCATGTGCGAAATGTACCTGGTGGAGGGCGACTCCGCAGGCGGTTCGGCCAAGCAGGGCAGGGACAGGCGTTTCCAGGCGATTCTGCCTCTTAGGGGCAAAATTTTGAACGTGGAAAAAGCCAGGGAAGACCATGTGCTGTCGAGCGACGTCATCAAGCAGATTATCACCGCCATCGGAACGGGCATCGGCAAGACGGAATTCGACATCAGCAAGGCCCGCTACCATAAGATCGTTATCATGACCGATGCGGACGTGGACGGCGCGCACATCAGAACGCTGCTTCTGACCTTCTTTTACCGTCAGATGCCCCAGCTTCTGGAAAACGGCTACATCTATATCGCGCAGCCGCCCCTTTACAAGGTCTCACGCAAGAAAAAAGAGCGCTATCTCAACACCGAGGATGAAATGAACGCCTTCCTCCTTGACCTGGGCATAGAAGAGGCCCAGTGCACCGTGGAGGGCAACAAAAACCCCATGCAGCCCCAGCAGCTCCGTGAGCTATTGGACAATCTGGTGAAGATCGAGCAGCTTCTGGCGGCTCTGGAAAGGAAGAGCGTCGACATCAGGGAATACCTGAAGGTCGCGGAAGAGAAGGGCAAGCTCCCCGTTTACCGCGCCAAGGTCGACAGGGACGTCTACTACCTCACGTCGGAAGAAGAGCTGATCGCCCTGAAGGAAAAATTCGACAAGCCTACTGAGGCTCCCGAAGAAGGCGCCGCCGAAGGCGAAGCCGTTGTTGACGACACTTCTATGGTCGACACCTTCGAACTGTACGAGTCGCACATGCTGGCGAAGTACGCGGAAGAGCTCAAGAGCCGCAGGCTGAAGATCACGCAGTGGTTCAGCGCGGACTACGAGCTGACGGACGCCGAGAAAGAGCTGGCCAGGAACCCCAAGGACGGCGGAGAGCCTACGGTTCTGCCTTTGGGCACTTTGACGACCTCCGACGCCTCCCAGAAGTTCTACTCTCTGGGCGAGCTTCTTAGGAAAGTGCGCGACAACGGCCGCAAGGGTCTGCAGATCCAGCGCTACAAAGGCTTGGGCGAAATGAACCCCGAGCAGCTCTGGGATACGACCATGGACCCGGCCCGCAGGCTGCTTCTGAAAGCGAAAGTCGAAGACGCGGTGGAAGCCGACGGAGTATTTTCCATCCTGATGGGCGAGGACGTCGACAAGCGCCGCACCTTCATCGAGGAGAACGCCAAGTTCGTGACCAATCTTGATATCTAAAGGATAGACATATATGGATCAGAATCTTTACACAAGCACTGAAAAAGTCCAGCCGGTCTCCGTATCGGCCGAGATGAAAAAATCCTTCATCGATTACGCCATGAGCGTGATCATCAGCCGCGCCCTGCCGGAAGTCAGGGACGGTTTGAAACCGGTGCACCGCCGCGTTCTTTACGCGATGTTCCGCGAAGGTCTGCTGCACAACAGAAAATACTCCAAGTGCGCCGGCGTGGTCGGCGAAGTCTTGAAGAAGTACCACCCTCACGGCGACTCGGCCGTTTACGACACGCTTGTTCGTATGGCGCAGCCCTGGAGCATGAGGTATCCTCTGGTGGACGGCCAGGGCAACTTCGGCTCCATCGACGGCGACTCCGCCGCGGCCTACCGCTACACCGAGTGCCGCATGACCGCTTTGGCGGAAGAGATGCTGGCTGACATCGACAAGGACACCGTGGACTTCATGCCGAACTTCGACGAGACCGTTCCCGAGCCTACGGTGCTGCCCACGAAAGTCCCGCAGCTCCTCCTGAACGGCACGAGCGGCATCGCCGTCGGTATGGCGACCAACGTTCCGCCGCATAACCTGGGCGAGCTTTGCGACGCTCTCGTCATGTTCATCAAGAATCCGGAAGTGTCGCTTCAGGAACTTATGACCGTCCTGCCTGGGCCGGACTTCCCGACGGGCGGCATCATCTGCGGCAACTCAGAGATCATCAACATGTACAAGACGGGCCGCGGCAGACTGAAGATCAGAGGCGCGGCGGGCGTCGAGCCTGGAAAGATGGGCAAAGACAACATCGTCATCACCGAGATACCCTACACCGTCAACAAAGCCAACCTCGTCACTTCGATCGCCGAACTGGTCAACGACAAGAAGATCACCGGCATCTCCGACCTGAGGGATGAATCCAGCAAGGAAGGCATCCGCATCGTGGTGGAATTGAAGCGCGGCGAGATACCCGACGTGGTCCTGAACCAGCTCTACAAGCACACGCAGCTGCAGATGACCTTCGGCGCGATCCTCATCGCCATCGAAGACGGGCAGCCCAGAACGGTCGGCCTCAAGCAGTGCCTGCACAGCTTCGTCAACCACAGGAAAGAAGTGGTGACGAGAAGATCCGCTTTCGACCTGGCCAAGGCTGAAAAGCGCGCGCACGTCGTGGAAGGCTTCCTGAAAGCCCTCGACATCATCGACAAGGTCGTGGCTTTGATCAGGGCCAGCAAGGACCGTGACGAAGCGCGAGTCGGCCTTATCAACAAGTTCGGCTTCACCGAGCCTCAGGCCGTGGCGATCCTCGACATGCGACTCTATCAGCTGACCGGTCTGGAACGCGGAAAGCTGGAAGAGGAACTGGCAGACCTTATGAAAGAGATCGCTTTCTTAAAGAGCGTTTTGTCTGACGAGAAGGTTTTGATCGGCCTTATCATCGACGAACTGGAAGATCTCAAGAAGCGCTACAGCGACGAACGCCGCACCGCTCTCGCGGGTTCCGCGGATGATCTCAAGATGGAAGACCTGATCGCCAACGAGACGACGGTCATCACCGTCACGCACTCCGGCTACATCAAACGCTGCCCGGTCTCGGCTTTCAGAAGCCAGCACAGAGGCGGAAGCGGCATAAGAGGCGTCGGCACGAAGGAAGAGGATTTCGTGGAGCAGGTCTTCACGGCTTCCACGCACGATTATCTGTTCTTCTTCACTAGCGCCGGCAAGGTCTACTGGCTCAAAGCCTATGAGATCCCGCAGATGCCGCGCGATTCCCGCGGCAAAGCGATCGTCAACCTCCTGCAGGTCGAGAGCGGCGAGAAGATCTCTTCCATTCTGCGCGTGACGGGCTTTAACGACACCCAGAGCGTCATCCTCTGCACGAGGAAAGGCATCGTCAAGAAGACGAAACTCAACGAGTTCCGCAATATGCGCAAGAGCGGCCTTATCGCCATCAATTTGGAAGACGACGACACCATCTGCACCGCCAAGATGACCGGCGGCAACGACGACGTCATTCTCTTCACCAGGAACGGCATGTCCATCCGCTTCTCTGAGCAGGACGCCAGAGAGCTGGGCCGCAACACCAAGGGTGTCAGAGGCATCAAGCTCGAGAACAATGACTACGTCATCGGCATGGAAGTTGTCTCTGACGAGAACACCAGCGTCCTGGTCCTGACGGAACAGGGCTACGGCAAGCGCACGACCTTCCACGAATACCATATCCAGCGCCGCGCCGGCAAAGGCTTGATCGCTATCAAGACGACCGAAAGGAACGGCAAGGTGGTCTCCGCCTTCACCGTCGATCCCACCACCGAGATCGTCATGGTGACGCAGGGCGGGCAGCTGATCAGGACGCGCGCCGGCGAGTTCCGCGAGATCGGCCGCAACACCCAGGGCGTCTTGGCCGCCAGGCTTGACGAAGGCGATTCTTTGGTCGCCGCCGCCCGAGTCTTCACGACCGGATTGGAAGAAGCCGAGGAAGAGGACGGGGAAGAGTCCGGCCCGACCCAGGGCGAACTCCTGCCCGAGGAAAATGAAACGGAAAAAGAATAAACTAAATATAACCAAAACAATCAGATTAAATTTATGGCAATCAAAGCTGAAATATCAACGAAGACTCCCTGCGAAGTGGTCGTGAAAGCCACCGTCGGCCAGGAAGAGCTCAAAGCCGCTTACGAAAGCGCCCTCCTCAGGAACAGCAAAATGATCGAACTGCCCGGTTTCCGCCGCGGCAAAGCCCCGCGCTCCATGGTCGAGGCCAAGTTCAAGGAATATTTCGAACAGGAAGCGATGGACGACATGATCAACAAGGTCGTCAAAGCCCTTGTCAAGCAGTACCGCCTGCATGTCGTCACTGAGCCTGGCATGAAGGAAAAGCCGGTCTATCCCGCCGAAGGCGATCTTTCTTTCGAAATCGAATTCGAAGTCGCCCCCAAGGTCGAGAACATCCAGTACACCGGATTGAAATTGAAAGGCCGCAAGACGGAAGTGACGCCCGAGGAAGTTGAGAAAGAGATCGCTTTGGCTGCCGAGCGCTTCGCCACCTACGAAGAAGTGAAGACCGACCGTCCGGCCAAGTTCGGCGACTGGTCCGTCTGCACTTACAAAGCGACCTTGGGCGAAAAAGAAGTCTTCAAGAGAGACTCCGCCTGGGTCGAAGTGGCTCAGGACCGCAACACTCCGGCTCCCGGCTTCTGCGCCGAGATCGCCGGCATGAAGAAAGGCGAAACGAAGACCTTCGAGCTCAATTCCGGCTCCGAGTTCTTCATGAAGGAATACCGCGACCAGAAACTGACCTTCACGGTCACCTTGGAGAGCATCAGGGAACGCTCCGTTCCGGAAGTGAACGACGAACTGGCCGCCAAGATCGACCCGAACATCAAGACGGTCGACGAACTGCGCGTCAAGGTGAAGGAAGCCTTCACCCAGAACAAAGCTGAAGTGGAGCAGAACCGCCTTTGCGAACTCGCCAGAGAGCAGCTCGTCAAGAACAATCCCATTCCGCTGCCTCCGTATTTCGTCCAAGCTCAGACCAACAATATCATGCGCCGCGAGCTGGAAAACAAGATGAGAGGCGGAATGAAGGAGGAAGAGCTCCAGAAGGAAGCCGAAAAGATCAAGCCGCAGTGCGAAGAGCGCGCTAAGACCGACGTGGCCGCCGAATTCATCATCGGCTACATCTCCGACAAGGAGAAGATCGTTCTTACCGCCGACGACATCATGCCCCGTCTGCAGGAATACGCCAGAATGTTCGGGCGTCCCGTGACGTGGGTCTTCAGAATGTTCGAGCAGTCCGGCAAATTGGACGAACTGAGAAGCGGCATCCTTCAGGAGAAGACCCTGAGGTTCGTCGTTTCCAAAGCTGAAGTTACCGAACAATAATAAATAGGGGGTGTTTATGCGCCGCGTATTTTTTGCGATAGTTTTCTTCCTTTTGGGAGGAGCCTCGATCCTTCTGGCCCAGAATTCCGGTTTCGTGAATCTGGAAGCCAAAGAAAAACGCGATCTGGTGATCAAACTGATGATGGCGACCGACATGTATTCCACGCTGGATTTTTCCATCAACTCCATCGTGGCCGCCATGCCGGAGGAGATCAGGCCCAGCCTAAGGAAGGCGATAAAGACCGACGAGCTTATGCGGCGCGTCATCCCCGTTTACGAACGCCATCTGAGCAAAGAAACTATCCAGGCTCTGCTTGATTTCTATCACAGCGAGCCCGGCAACGCCTGGCTCAGGGCCCAGGACGCGATCATGAAGGACACCATGGCGGTGTCCAAAGCTTACACCAGCGAGTGCGTGAAATCGCTCACAGCCAATAAATGAGCAGGATCTACGAATTTTTCTCAACTCCTCAGGGCGAAGTTAAGCCGGCGCTCTTCATAGTGCTGTTCGCTGTCGCCCTCATACTGACTTTGCTCTTCACAAAGTTCACGCTCGCTTTCGCCCTGAAGAAGAAACTCTTCGGACCGGTCGGCGGACGCCACATCGGCAACCGCCAGATCCCCCGTCTCGGCGGGGCGGCGCTGGTTGCGGCTTTCGCTCTTACCGCCGTTTTGGCGGCCTTCCTCAATCCCACCGTCGCCAAAGAGTTCCTGCAGCCGCAGACGCTCGCCATTTTCGGCGGGCTTCTTATCGTGGCTGTGCTCGGCGTGGTCGACGACCTTCTTCAGCTCAGCTGGGCGACAAAGTTCGTCTTCCAGATCGTGGCGAGCTGCCTTGTCATCGGCAACGGCATCGTGATCGCCAAGATCACGAACCCCTTCGGGCCGACGCTGGATTTCTATCCCTGGATGGCCATCGCCTTCACCTTGATCTGGCTGGTCGGCATCACCAACGCCATCAACCTTTCCGACGGCTTGGACGGGTTGTGCGGCGGGATCATCTTCATCGTGGCGGCTGTTATTTTCGTCAACTCCCGCATCTTGGCGCACACAAGGCCGGAGCAGTTCACGCTCTTCATTTTCCCGAGCGTCGTCTGCGCCATCGTCCTGGGCGCTGTGCTGGGATTTTTGCGCTACAACTTCTATCCCGCCAAGATCTTTTTGGGCGACGGGGGAGCGCTTTTCCTTGGCTTTTTGGTGGCCTGCATGGCCATCAGGAGCTCGCAGATCAGCGCCACGAGCGTTGCCCTCTTGGTCCCCATCATCGCTTTGGGCCTTCCCATCCTTGACACGACGCTGGCTTTTCTGCGCCGCACGGTCCGAAGGGAGAACCCCTTCCAGTCCGACGCCCAGCACATCCATCACAAGATCATGTACAGCGGGCTTACGCACCCCGAGACCGTTCTGGTGCTTTACGGCTTCTGCCTGCTCTTAGGCTTGGCGGCTTTGGCGCTCTCACTTAGAAGCAACCAGTACGCCGGGATAATCCTAGTCGTGCTGACGATCGTCATACTCCTTGGCTTCAAGAAATTCGGCGTCCTGGACGTCACCAGACTCTGGGGCGTCAGGCGCCGCGGAGACATGGAAGAGCCGAAAAAAGATGAGTAACAGCTCCCTGATACCCCTAATAAAAGACTATCTCCGCCAGGAGATAACGCTTGGTAATTGGGAAAAAGTAGCGCCAGAGTCGCTTCCTCCCGACCCGGGCGACGTCAAGGCCTATCTGGCAAAGAAAACAGCCGCCGCCAAAAAACCGGCCAAGAAAGTTGAGAGCGAACCGCTCAATAAATTCAGGGAACCCTTCAGAATTGGCTCTGGTTCCAAAACGGAAGAGCTGAAGCGTTTGAAAGAATACGCCCTCGGCTGCAGGCAGTGCGCTCTCTGCCAATCCAGGAGCAACCTGGTCTTCGGCAGCGGCGACCCCGAAGCGAAGATCATGTTCATCGGCGAAGCGCCCGGGGAAGATGAAGACCTGCAGGGAGAACCTTTCGTCGGCAGGGCCGGCGAGCTTCTGACGGACATCATCGAAAAAGGCATGAAGATACCGAGAAAGAGCGTCTACATCGCCAACGTCCTGAAGTGCCGCCCGCCCATGAACCGCGATCCCCAGCCCAACGAGATCGACAACTGCACTCCGATGCTGGCCTGCCAGATAAGGATCGTGCGGCCGCAGGTCATAATCGCGCTGGGCGCCTTCGCTTCGCGCTACCTTTTGAACACCAAGTCGGGCATCAACGCTTTGCGCGGCGCTTTCCACACCTTGAGAATAGACGGCATGGCGATCCCCGTTATGCCGACGTATCATCCCTCCTACGTCCTCAGGGAATACACCGTGGAAGTGAGAAGGAAAGTCTGGAACGACGTCACGATGGTCATGAAATATCTGAATGACAAGCAAGTATAAACATATCTTCGGGCCCGTGGCCTCCAGAAGGCTCGGACGTTCCCTGGGCATAGACCTCATTCCCTTCAAGACCTGCAGCTTGGACTGCGTTTACTGCGAGTGCGGACGCACCACCGCTAAAACGATCGAAAGGAAAGACTATTTCCCGGTGGAGGAAGTCTTGGGCGAACTGAAAGACTGGAAGGACAAAGGCGGCGAAGCCGATATCGTAACGCTGGCCGGCTCCGGCGAACCTACGCTCTACAAGTCCCTGACGGAGATCATAAAAGGGGCCAAGGAAATAACCAAGCTTCCTCTTTGCCTCATCACGAACGGCACGCTTTTCTACCTCGAGGAAGTGAGGGAAGCGGCGCTCCTGGCTGACGTCGTCATGCCGAGCCTCGACGCCGCGGACGAAAAGACCTTCAAGAAGCTTAACCGCCCGGCACCCGACCTTCCCTTCGCCGATTACCTGGACGGGCTCAAAACTTTCTGCGAGGAATACCGCGGAAAGGGGAGAGTCGACCTCGAAGTTTTCCTCGTTCCCGGCATCAACGACAACGAGGACCAGGTGACCGCGCTTTCCCTTTTGTCGCGCTCCCTGAAGGTGAACTGCGTCCAGCTCAACACCGCCGTCAGGCCGCCCGCCGAAAAAGACGTCCTGCCCATCCCGAGGGAAGATATGGAAAAATGGGCGCGCTACTTCATCCCCAAGGCGGAAGTCATCGCCTCCTACCATTCCGCGCCGCTCAAAGAAGAAAGGGCCGTCAGCGAGGAAGAGCTAATGGAGACCCTAAGCCACAGGGTAATGTCCCTGGAAGATCTGATCGAGGCCAAAGGATACCCGAAAGAAAAGACCGAAGCGCTCATAAAAGAGCTGTTAAAGAAAGGCCAAATACATTCCCGCACCCAGGACGGGAAAGAATTTTTCTATGTTTGACGTCCACGCCCATCTGACTGACGAAGTTATCTACGGCGATCTGGACAACGTGATAAAAGAGGCTCAAACCGCCGGCGTCAGCCGTTTCCTTGTTCCGGCCTACAGCAAAAACTTTTGGCAAAGGGGAAAAGACATCGCGGAAAAATACCCCTTCGTTTATTTCGCCGTCGGCGTCCATCCGCTCTTCATCGCGGAAGGAGACGATCCCGAGCTCAGGGAATCGCTCGTGAAACATCCGAAATGCCTCGCCGTCGGCGAAGTCGGGCTCGATTATGTTCCTGACGACAGCCAGAAGCCCCAGCAAACGGCCTGGTTTGCCCGGGAAGCGGCCTTTGCCAAAAAACACGATAAACCACTAATCATCCACTGCCGCAAGGCCTATTCCGACCTTCTGGAGCCGCTCAAGGAATACGGCGTTCCTTTCCTGCTCCACAGCTGCTCCTGCTCGAGGGAGCAGGTCAAGCCTTTCCTCGAGCTTGGCGCCTATGTCAGCTTCTCCGGAACATTAACGAGAACGAACGCCAAAAAAGTTCTTGACCTGGCCCGCTTCGTGCCAAGGGACAGAGTTCTTTTCGAGACCGACAGCCCCTATATCGGGACAGACAAGGTAAGGCCTCCTTTCGTCAGGCCCGCGCAGGTGATGGAAGTCGCCGAAGCGTACGCGGAAGCGACAGGTTTGACCTTAGAGGAAGCGGAAAAATTGACCGACAAAAACGCGGAGCGTTTTTTTGTAATATAAAAGCCGAGCATGCCAAGTTACGTTTCCATAGCCTTCGAGGCCAACCTCGACACCCATTACACCTACAGCGTTCCGGAAGAGCTGAAAGCCGGCGCGGTGATGGGAACGCGTGTCATGGCGCCTTTGGGTCATTCCCAGAGGATCGGCTACATAGTGGATGAAGATCCCGCCGTTCCTGAAGGCGTGAAGCTGAAAGACATTCTTTCCCTGGTCGACAAGAAGCCGATGATCACTTCCCCCCTGATGCGCCTCGCGCTTTTCGTCTCGGAGTATTATTTCTGCGGCTTGGGCCAGGCGCTCCGGTGTTTTCTCCCGGCGCCCGTCCGCCACCGCGCTTCCGACTGCGGCATGGTGCACGTGGTCAAGATAAAAAAAGACCTGAAGGAACTGAACGAGCTTTACGAAAACACGCCCGAGCGTTTCTGGAAAAAGCGCAATATCCTGCGCTGCCTGATCGTGAGAAAAGGCTCAGCCGACCAGAAGACGCCCTTCCTTCTTCAGCAGCTGAAAGAAAGGTCGGAATGCGACCTCGCTTCCATAAGAGCGCTGGAAAAAGCGGGCGTTTTGGAAACGGCCTTGGAACAGCACTGGTCGCTTAGGGACGACGAGGCGGCCCTTCCCAACGTTCCGCCCGAACTGACGGAAGACCAGAAGACCGCCGTGGAAAAAGTTCTGGAGAAGCGCAATGAGTTCGCCGCTTTCCTTCTGCACGGCGTCACAGGCAGCGGCAAGACGGAAGTCTACCTGCACATCATCGAGGAAGCCCTCAAAGCCAACAAGACGGCCATCGTGCTCGTCCCCGAGATCGCCCTCACTCCCCAGACTGCCGACCGCTTCCGCGGCCGCTTCGGCTCGAAAGTCGCCGTGCTTCACAGCGCCCAGAGCGACAAGGAGCGCCACAACCAGTGGTGGCGCATCAGGGAAGGCAGCGCGAGAGTGGTCGTGGGCGCCCGCTCCGCCATCTTTTCGCCCGTAAGCGACTTGGGTTGCGTCATAGTGGACGAGGAGCACGAGGGCAGCTACAAGCAGAACGGCGAGGCGCCCTACTACAACGCCAGGGACCTGGCCGTCATGCGCGCGAAGCTGGAAAACTGCCCGGTCATTCTTGGCTCCGCCACGCCCTCGCTGGAAAGCATCCGCAACGTCAAGCTTGGCAAATACACGCTTCTTAGCCTCACGAAAAGAGTCTGCGCCGTAGCCGACATCAAGACGGAACTGGTCGATCTCAACAAGGAAGTCCAGGTCGCCTCACAGTTCGGGCTCATCTCGCGTTCTCTCAAATCCGCCCTGACAGAATGCCTAAGTAAAAGAGAGCAGGCCATTCTGTTTTTGAACCGCCGCGGCTACGTTCCCAGGCTCATCTGCCCGGAATGCTACGAAACTAAAAAATGCCCCAGCTGCTCAGTTCCTTTGGCCTACCACAAAAGGGACAACCAGCTGAAATGCCACCTCTGCGGCTACACCGAGGATTACGCTCCGCCCTACAAATGCCAGGAATGCGGAACGCAGCTCAAGCCCGCCGGCTACGGCACGCAGAGAGTTGAGAATCTTCTCCACGCCATGTTCCCGGAAGCGAAGATAGGCCGCATGGACCGCGACACGACCAACAAAAGGGGTGCGCACGAAAAGATCCTGAGCGATTTCGCCTCCCACGAGTTCGACATTCTCTTAGGCACCCAGATGATCGCCAAGGGACTGGACTTCCACAACGTGACTCTGGTGGGCGTACTGAACGCCGACATTTCCCTCAACACCCCGGACTTCCGCTCCGGTGAAAGGACTTTCCAACTTGTCACCCAGGTGGTGGGCCGCTCGGGCAGAGGCGCCAAAGCCGGCCGCTCCATCGTGCAGTCCTTCACACCGGAAGACGCTACGCTGATTTTCGCCACCAAAAGCAACTGGGACGGCTTCGTCAAAAAAGAGCTGGAGGAGCGCAGGGTACTGAATTATCCTCCCTTCAGCCACATCATAGAAATAATCTTCCGCTCCAAGGACAGCGCCAAGGCCTATCAGGCCGCCAGCAAGGTCAGGAAGAAGATAGTAAGCCTTTCCAAAGCCTTGCCCGGCTACTTCTACCTGACGGAAGTGGAGGAGGCCTATCCCTCCTTCGCCTTCAACGAATACCGCTGGCAACTGCACATGCGCGTAAATAACGTCATGCGCGCCATGGAAACGCTTCTGCGCCCCATCAAGGCAAACCTTAAGAGCACGTCCTTGGTCAAATGCCAAGTCGACGTCGATCCCGTCTGAGCGCCAAAAGCGCCAGGACAAGGATCACAGCGCAGGAGGCCGGTTCGGGGACCATTTCGTCCACGCCGGAGACGCAGAGCGCGAAGGCCTGCGGGCCTTCCATGATATTGACTCCGCTAACCCTGATTTCTATGCTGCTCCCAGCAGGGAAGTCGCCGACCTGGCAGCGCTCTATGTTGTTTATGTGATCGTTGGATTCGCTTTGCCCGCCGGAATAATATTCGTTCTCACCGTCGCTCACGATTATGTCAAGGTCGTTGACCAAGGCTAGCTGCGCGCCCACTGTGCCGGGATAATCCGTCCAGCAAAGTGTCGCGGAAACAGGGCCCTCGCTTTCCTTGGTGAAGAAATAGGAAACGGTCTTCCCGGTTTCTTCAATCGTGCCTTCCATGGCGAACAGTTCGCCGCAGGAGGGATCAAGGCTCTCATTAAGGTTGACATGTCCGAAACCGTTCACGCAGTTGGGCGTGACTTCCGGGATCTCGGTGCGGGTGGTGAACTGTCCCTTGCCCATATTCCTGGCGCCGTTGATCAGAACAGCTTTAATAAGCGCGGAGGAGGGGGATGATATGTCGGTGTTTTCTTTGAGATACTGCAGGACGCAGGCGGCTGAACCGGCGGTCAGGGGCGAGGCCATGGATGTCCCGTGATCGTACTTGTAGTAAGATTTTCTCTCTCCCTGGTTGACGCTGTCATAGAGGGCTTCCACGGAATAGATCCAGGTGCCGGGCGCCACGATATCCGGTTTCGCCCTGCCGTCCTTCGCCGGGCCTCTGCTGGAAAAGCAGGCCATGCCTTGCTGTTTTTTGTTGTTCGGTTCCCCCAGCTTGTCGTTGTAATAGGGGCTAGTTGTGTCTAACGCTCTTCCCATCACGTCGCCGTAGGTCGTGGTAAATTCCGGATGGTAGCTTTCCGAGGCGCCGACGGTAACAATGTTTTTCCCCACGGCTTCCATGCCTAGGGTGCAATTATCCTCATAATAAAAATCTAAGTTTTCGTTGCCCGCGGCGAAGAGGATAAGGAGATCGGGATATTTTCTGCTCAAACTGTCGTAGATTTTCGCTTCGGAATTGTATTCGCCCTTGAAACCTGAGTAGCCGGATCCCCAGCTGTTGTTCATTACGCGTCCGCCGGCGTTGTAAGCTTTTGAAAAATCGCCGTCCGTCAGATCGACAATATCATACGAGTCGGTCAGAAAACGTATGAAATACAGGTCCGCGTCCCGGGCCGTTCCGGCGTATTTGCCGTTTTCATGCGCGCCGGTCCCGGTCGCCGAACCAGCTACATGCGAACCGTGTCCGTGTATGTCGCGCCAATCCTCGGCTTTGTCGTTGTTTTCAGCCAGGACGCCTATGACGTTCTTGTTTAGGAAGTCATCGTGGATAGTGGCAAGGTCGCCGCTGTCCAAACCGGTGTCCGCGACTATCACCATAACGCCCTTTCCGGTATAACCGGATTCGTTGGACCTGTCGACGTTCATCAGCTCACCGGATCTGGCGACGTCGTTCATGAGTTTCTTTTTAGGCTTGGGTTCGACGGACAGAACGCCGCTTAATTTTGAAAGATCAGAAACCAGGGAAAGAGGGATCTTCACCTCAACGACGGGAGGATCGTTGTGGAGCAGCTTGAATTCCGCGATGTTTCGCTCTTTCAAAAATTCCGCTACCGCGTCATAGCTTTCAATGGTTGCAAGGCCCAACAGAACTTTTTCGGAAGCGTCCGTTGACGTGATCCTGTTTTGGAATCCCAATGAGACGATCTTGTATTCCGGTTTGTATTCGCCGCAATAAATAAGAGGGAAGATCTCTTCAAGAGTTTTTATCTGATCCTTGCTGGCCAGGAAGATGTAGGCGTTGGGAGGAATGAGGCCGATCTTCTTCAAGCCGAGCGCTTTTATTTCCTTCATTTCCGCCGCGCTGAAATTGGTTTCGGGCTGCACGATGAACTGGTACTGGCCCTCGGCGGTGGGGGAGGATTCCATGCTTTCAACGCTTGCAACTTTGGGCGCTTTGGGATCGATGGTAGCCCTGTCCAGTTTGATAAGGCCGGGGTCGGCGAATAGGGATACGCTCAACATCGCGGAAACCGCGAAAACAACAGTTTTTTTCATATACACACCAAAACGGGTTAAATAATTTCAACAAACAATTATAGCAAATACGCCGGATGGCGCTTACTCGAAAAAGACCAGCTCGTTGTCCTTAGCGCCGGCGTAAGAGAGAGGGACTTTGCCCTCTAGGGCCGGGCGGTCCACGATGAAGGTCGGGATGGCTATGCCTGAAAGCTTTTCCCTAAGTTCCTTCATGATCTTAATGCCGGTTTCCAAGGGCGTCCAGAAGCGCTCTGTCCCGGGGATCTTGTCGCACTGGAAAAGGTAATAGGGCCTGACGCTGTTTTGGATGAGCAGGCGGAAAAGCTTTTCCAGAACGCGGCTGTTGTCGTTCACGCCTTTCAAAAGGACGGTCTGGTTGTTGACGGGGAATCCGGCGTCCACCAGATTTTTAAGCGCTTCGCAGGCTTCGGGAGTAACTTCCACGGGATGGTTGAAGTGTGTCTGGATCCAGATAGGGGAATACTCTTTCAGTTTTTGGCATAAGTCTTTCGTCACCCGCATGGGGAAAGTGACAGGCATCCTGGTGCCGAGGCGCAGGACTTTTATTCCCTGGCGTTTGAAAGCGGAGACGATCTCTATCAGCTCCTCGTCGGGAAGCGTCAGGGGATCGCCGCCGGAAATGATGATCTCCTCGATCTCGGGAGTAGACTTCAGGAATTCCAGGACTTTGGGAAGCGTTTCTTTCCAGACGCTGTCCTTACCCTCTATGATCTGCCATCTTCTGGTGCAGTGGCGGCAGCGGGAGGCGCAGTTAAGAGTCGCGGTGTAGACGGCCCGGTCGGGGTAGCGCCTGATGAGGCCGGGGACCGGCATAAATTTTTCTTCCTCCAGGGGATCGCAGTCATTTTTTGCATTCACTTCCTCGGGGGAGGGGACGGTCATGGCGAAAATGGGATCAGAAAAATCGGCTTTCTTGATAAGCTTCGCGTAGTAGGGGGTGGTGAACATCTTAAGCGGCGAGGGGACCGCCTCGAGTTCCGCAGGGCAGGGGAGCCCCGCGCATTCGCAAACTTCCTTTACCGACGTTAATCTATTATTAATAATCATTTTTCATTAGTACTTTTCAAGGATATCATGATGCCCGACATCCAATAAAATAATCATTTCAGTGCCTTCAAAATACCAAATAATACGAATGTCCATGTTGACACTACATTCGTATAGATCCTTAGTGCCCTTCAAACGCTTGGTACGCAAAGATGGATGAAGAGGATTGGCAACGAGAAAAACAATTTTGTTTTTCAGCTGTTTCTTCTCTTTGTCATTGAGAGTTTGATAGTGCTTAAGAAATCTCTCTGTGTATGTAATTTTGTAAGGCATCAACGTTGATCCAATTTTTCAAAGAGTGCATCCAGATCGTCGAAAACAGGTTGCTTGCCTGAAGCGATCTTTTCTTTAATACCGTACACTTCTTTTTTTAACTCTTCAACGTAGCTTTTGGGATAAACGCTGACGGGGATCATGTAGATTACGCCGTTCTTTTCCGAGATGTCGATCTCGTCTCCCTCGGAAAGACCGAGCTTGTTGACGATGTCCTTCGGAATGGTGATCTGAGATTTTTGTTTGAATTTCGTGAGCATATGGCCTCTTGAGTGAAGTTGGAATTTCTAACTTTCTAACTAAAGATTGTAGCATAATTGGGCGAAGAGTCAAGTGGAGGGGCTGGGGAGCGGACCTTTGTCTAGTTTGGGACTTGACATTGTGGTGAATATGTGGTAGACTAGTCGGCGAACAATTTAAAAATATCCCAAACAAAGGAGAAGAAAATGAAAAAGATACTAGTGTTTTTTGCGGCTCTGTTTTTGTTCGGCTGCGGCAGTGAAGTGGACAAGAACGCCACGGTGGCCATCTCTGGCGCCTGGGCTCTCTACCCCATGGCTCAGCGTTGGAAAAGCGAGTACGCCAAGATCCATCCCGAGATCAATCTGGAAGTTTCCGGCGGCGGCGCCGGCAAAGGCATGACCGACGTTTTGTCCGACCTGGTCGATATCGCCATGGTTTCCAGAGCCGTTTATCCGGAAGAGCTGGAAAAAGGCGCGGTGCCTTATCCGGTGGCCAAGGACACGGTGGTCGTGGTCATCAACGAGAAGGCTCCCTTCGCGGAGAAGCTCTTGAAGCGCGGCCTTAAGAAATCTGAGTTCCAGAAGATCTGGCTGGAAGACAACGCGACCGCCGAGATCTTCGGAGAAGAGGGCGCTCTTAATGTCTACACCAGAAGCGACGCCTGCGGCGCGGCTGAGACCTTCGCGGCCTTCCTGGGCAAGAAGCAGGAAAACTTGAAGGGCAGCGGCATCCCCAGCGACCCCGGCGTTCCGGAAGCTGTGAAAGGCGACGTCAGGGGCATCGGCTACTGCAACCTTAACTACGGCTACGATCCCGAGACCGGCCGCCCCGTCAAGGGCGTCCTGACTGTCCCGGTGGACGTCAACGAGAACGGCGTGGTGGACAAGGACGAAGAGATCACCACCAAGGAATTCCTGATCTCCTCCATTCAGAAGGGCGTCTATCCCGCTCCTCCCGCCAGAGACCTTTACTTCGTGACTAAGGGCGAACTTAAGCCCGCCGCCAAGGAGTTCTTACTCTGGACCATGACGGAAGGTCAGAAATTCAACGACGCCGTCGGCTACATGTCTCCTAACAAGGAGAATCTTGAAAAAGCCATCAACAGCCTCAAGTAATAAAAGTATTTCATGCTGGGCGACTCATCTCTCAAATACCGCGTACGCGAAGACTGCATCACGGGCTGGCTTCTGAAAGTGCCTGTTTTGATCGCGGTAGGCATGCTTGTCCTTTTCTTCGTCGTGCTGACCGCCAAGTCCTGGCCGCTTCTGACGGGCGGGCATTTCTGGCAGGTCTTGACCTCTTCCGAATGGCTTCCCTCCGAGGGAAAATTCGGACTGTGGCCCTTCATCATCGGAACCATCGCGGTGACTTTTTTGACGATGGTTCTGGCGGTGCCGGTCTCTGTTCTGGCCGCGGTCTTTCTGAATGAGTTCGCCCCTCAAAAACTGAAAGATATGGCGCTGCCGGTCATCGACGTCCTTGCGGCCGTGCCTTCCGTTATTTACGGCGCCTGCGGCGTCATCGCCTTCATCCCGATGGTGAAAGCTTTGGGCGGCGCTCTGGGAATAAACACGACCGGCCGCTGCTTACTTACGGCGGCGCTGGTATTGGCCATCATGGTCATACCGGTCATCCTTTCCATCGTCAGGGACGTTCTGGCGGCCATTCCCCAGGAAGCCAGGGAAGCGAGTTTAGCCCTGGGCTCGACGCGTTGGGAAACGACTTACAAGGTCGTTCTGAAGCTGGCGCTGCCGGGTATAATAGCGGCTATTATGCTTGGCGTGTCGAGAGCTTTCGGCGAGACCATGGCCGTCATGATGGTGGCAGGCAGCATTCCCGAACCGAAGCCCAGCTTGTTCAAGGCAGTCTATACGCTGCCGGCTCTGATCGCTGACAAATACGGCGAGATGCTCTCCATCAAGATGTACGACGTGGCCCTCATGACCGCGGCCCTCATACTGATGGTCGTCATCGCCGTCGTCAACTTCGGCGCGCATTTGATCCTCATTCGTTTAAGGAGGAGATACTGATGTTAGCCTGGCGTAAATTCGTGGAAAAATTCTGGCTCGGCGTCATGATCGCCATGCTTGCCATTGCCATCATAAGCGTTCTGGGCATCATCGGGATCGTCTTGTGGAGAGGCTTTGGAGCGCTTTCCTTCGAGATGTTCTTCTCCCTGAAGTTCAGCCCTGTTACGGGCGAACCAGTCGGCATCGCCAACTCCATCATAGGCTCCGCTTATCTGGCGGGCGGCGGCGTCCTCTTAGCCTGCCTTATCAGCATTCCTTTGGCTCTTGTCCTGCAGAGGGAATATCTTTCTGAAAACATCATCACCGCGGTGACTGTCATCCTGGACGTCCTGTGGGGCATTCCTTCCATCGTTTACGGCGCTATCGGTTACCTTATCCTTATGAGCTGCCACCAGAGAGCATCGCTTCTGGGCGGCATTGTGACGCTGGCTCTGCTCTCCGTGCCTATCATGACGAGAGCGGCCATGAACGTCATCTCTTTGGTGCCCGTTCAGCTCAGGGAAACTTCCTACGGCCTCGGCGCCACAAGGTGGGAGACTATCAGCAGAGTGATCTTCAAGCAGGCTCTGCCCGGCATGGCCACTGCCGTAATGCTCGCTTTCGGACGCGCGATAGGCGACACCGCCGCGGTGCTCTTCACAGCCGGTTATTCCGACAAGCTGCCGAGAAGCATAATGGAAGGCGCGGCCAGTCTTCCCATCACCATTTATTACAAACTGATGATGCCGGGGCAATTGGCGCAGCGCCAGGCTTACGCGGCTTCTTTCGTGCTCATATTCATCGTGCTTGTCGTCAGCGCCGTTTCCCGCACGCTGTCCAATCGTTTAAGCAAATACACGGTCAAATAAAACTATGTCACATCTCTCCATCAAAGATCTTCACGTTTACTACGAAGGCGTAGAGACCCTGAAGGGCATCGACCTTGAGATCCCGGACAAGTCTATCGTCGCGATCATCGGCCCCTCCGGCTGCGGCAAGACGACGCTTTTGAGAAGCATCAACAGGCTTTTGGAACTTAACAGCAACGTCAAGGTGACGGGCCGCGTGGAAATAGACGGCGAAAATATTTACGATCCCAAAGCGGACCTCATATCCTTGAGGAAGAAGATGGGCTTCCTGTCCCAGCGTCCCTTCCCCTTGCCTTGCTCCATATTCGACAACGTGGCCTACGGCCCCAATATCCACCGCATGGACGCCGACGCTATCAACGCCGTTGCTCTTAGCCTGGAAGCGGGGAGCAAGGTCTCCCAGAACAGGAAGGAAGCTTTGGCGAACCTAGTCGAGATCTGCCTTAAGAAGGCCGGCCTTTGGGAAGAAGTGAAAGAGCGTTTGTCTAGCCCGGCCTCGCGTCTTAGTATCGGCCAACAGCAGCGCCTTTCTTTGGCCAGAGCTCTGGCCGTGGGCGCCGAAATGATCCTGGGCGACGAGCCGACCTCCGCTTTGGACCCCATCTCCACCAAGCAGATCGAAGAGCAGTTCAAGGCTTTGAGCTCGCAGTACACCATCGTCATGGTGACGCACATCCTGCGCCAGGCCAGACGTCTCGCGGACTACGTCGTCTTCATGTATCTTGGCGAACTAATAGAGCACGGCCCGGCGGAGAAGATCTTCAACGCTCCGGAAAAAGAAATGACCAGACGCTACATCAAGGGCGATTTGAGCTGAATTATGAAACTGACCTCCAAAAGCGAATACACTCTGCTGGCTCTGATCTTCATGGCCAGGAAGCCCAAAGGCTCTTATGTCAAGATCGAGGAGATCTGCCAGGCCTACGATATTCCCAAGAAATATCTGGAGCAGCTCCTGACCATCATGAGGTCCAACGGACTGGTGAAGACCAGAAGGGGAGCCGAGGGCGGCTACGCCCTGGCCAAAGACAGCAGGGACATAACCGCCGCCGACATCGTCCGCATCATGGACGGCCCCATCGCCCCGACGGATTCCGTGAGCCGGTATTTCTACCAGGCGACGCCGCTGGAAAAGGAGGACACGGCGCTGGAATTGTTCCGGGACATAAGGGATTACGCCGCGAAAGTCATGGAAAGCAAGACCCTCTACGACCTGGCGTTTGCTGGGGCGCAGGGCGGGGGAAAATATTCGCATATTGACTTAGTATGTAAATAAGAGTATACTACTCGGAAATACTCAAAAAAATAGAAATAAATTAAACAAACTATAAGGAGAAACATGAACAAGAAAAATCTCATCTTAACCACCAGCTTGGTATTGGCTCTTGCCCTGACCGTCGGCGCCGCCGACATTCAGATCAACACGGCGGCTCAGGCCCCGCAGGCCCCCGCCTCCGACTCTGAGCTCTACTACCATGCTATTCCCTCTACGCCTGCCGTAGGCCAGGCGATCAAGGTCGTGGAATCCAACGACGACACCGACTATGTCATCAAGGCTTTCAAGATGAAGCACAAAGGCATCGTCAACGAGATCCGCGCCATCCTTGAGCGCTCCATCCAGAAGGAAAACGGCAAGTCGAAATCCATCGTCAACAACGTCAACGGCGACGAATATCTCATCGTCACCGTCCCGTCCTTCCAGCTTCCTTACATAGAGGCTGTGATCGAACAGTTGGACGCCGAAGGCACCAAGTTCGCCGGCGGCGGCACCGAACGTTTCGTCTACTACTGCAAAAACAGGCTTGCCACCGATCTGCAGAAGTACGTTGTGGCCACCATGGGTTCCGGTCACGGCGAAGTGGTCCCCGACAACCTTACCGGCCGCATCATGATCAACGATGCTCCTTCCTGCGCCAAGACGGTCAAGAACTGGCTCCCATATTTCGACGTGGCTCCCCAGCAGATAAGGCTGGAATGCCAGATCATCGAGATCGAGAACAGCGACGACTTCAACTTCGGCCTGGCTCTGGAAGCCTGGAAAGAAGCGCTCCCCGAGAGCGTCGACATGACTCTCGACTGGGACAACCGCACCCAGGGCAACGCGCCCGGTCCGGAAGGCTGGGCCAGATACATTGCCCAGAACGTGAAGTTCTCCGGCATGCGCCCCAAGGCCATGGCCAACTTCATCAACTATCTGGTCAGGAACGGCCACGCCAAAGTTCTTAGCAGCCCCGAGGCGGTCGCCCTGAACGGCCAGACCACCATTATCGAATCCGTCGACAACGTCAACTACAAAGGCTACAACAGCGACCCCAACAAGTCTCTCGACAAGCAGGTCCAATCCGGCGTCATCCTTGAGATCACACCTATTATCGGCACCGAATCCATCTGGCTCGAAGTCAATGCCGAAGTGAACAGCGTGGTTGGCTGGACGACCGGCGCTCTGCCCATCGTCAACACCCGCAGAACTTCCGCTACCGTCGGCGTCGTCTCCGGCGAGACCTCCACTATTTCCGGCTTGAAGCGCGAATACATCACCAAGAGCGACGAGCGCGTGCCCGTCCTCGGTTACATCCCGCTCCTGGGCTACGTCTTCCGTCACGAAGTGGACGTCAAGAGAGATTCCGAGATCGTCATCCTGGTTACTCCGTATGATATCAGCAAAGATCTGAAGCACGGTCAGGAAAAGGTCGAGGCTTTCGAAAAGGAATACAAGGCCGAGTCCGAAGAGAGCGCTGTCGAAAGATTCGTCGACAGAGTGATCCTCAACAAAGTTGACTAATTTTAGTCGTTAACAGGAAGTCCGCCGCGAGGCGGACTTCTTTTTTGTGCTGGCTCATCCTCTATTTCCTCTACAAAAAAGAGATATTTTTGAAAATCTGAGACGGTGAAATATGCCGTTTCAAAAGGTTCTAACGGGGCATTTTCGCCCCGTTTTTTTATGGTATTTCGGCAAGACTCATTCTATGGTATAATCTTATTAACAAATATAGTCTTGCTTTATGATAATCGCGATAGACGGAACGGTATCCTCGGGGAAGAGCACCGCGGCCAAAAACGTGGCCCGCGAGCTGGGACTCCTTTACATCAACACCGGGTTGATGTACAGGGCGGTGGCGGCTTATTGCTTGAATTCCGGAGTCGATACCGCGGACAAGGAAAAAGTGGCCGCGCTGGCCAAAGAGCTTACGATCGACCTCGTGAACAAAGAGGACGGCCAGCACGTCCTTGCTAACGGCGAGGACCTGACGGCCCAGTGCAAAGGCCCGGCGGTGGCAAAAGCGGTCTCCGACGTCGCCGACAACGTGGAAGTCAGAAAACATTTGGTGGCGGAGCAGCGCAGGTTAGGCCTCGCGGCTCATCCTGGCGCCGTTATGGAAGGGCGCGATATCGGTTCCGTGGTCTTCCCGGACGCGGACATCAAGTTTTTCATCACGGCGCCGGCGGAAGTGAGAGCGCACAGGCGCTGCCTGGAATTCAAGGAGAACGGTAAAAACGTTCCCGAAGAGGAAGTCCTGCGCTCGGTTATGGAAAGGGACAAACGCGACCGGGAGCGCCCGGTCGGCGCCCTTATTCAGCTGCCGGAGGCGATACCTCTTGACACCGGCGACCTGACCAGGGAAGAAGTCACGCAAAAAATAGTGGAGCACGTCAATGCAGCCAGATCTTAGCGTAAAAATAGGCTCGGTCACTTTCAAGAACCCCGTTTGGGTGGCTTCCGGGACCTTCGGCAACGGCGAAGACCTGGAAGGCCTGGCTGATCTTGAAAAGCTCGGCGCGGTCGTTATGAAAGGCACGACGCTCAATCCGAGAGAAGGGAATCCCTTCAGCCGGATAGTGGAGACGCCGTCCGGGATACTGAACTGCATCGGCTTGCAGAACCCGGGGCTAGACGTCGCTCTGAACGAAAAAGCGCGCTACCTTTCCGAAAGGGGCGTGGCGGCTATCCTGAACATCTCCGGACATTCCGCGGAAGAGTACGGGGAAATGGCAGCGCGCGCCGAGGAGTGCCCGTTTGTCACGGCCGTCGAGATGAACGTCTCCTGTCCGAACGTCAAGGAAGGCGGCATCACTTTCGGCACGGACGTGAAAGTCTTGGAACCGGCGGTAAGGTTGGCCAGGGCGGGGCTTAAGACGAAGCCCTTGATCGTGAAGCTTTCCCCAAACGTGACGGACATAACTGTGATGGCGAAGTGCGCCGAGGATTCTGGCGCCGACGGAATCTCCCTTATCAACACCCTTTTGGGCATGGTCATCGACACCAGAAGAAGAAGGCCTGTTTTGGGAAACATTACGGGCGGGCTTTCCGGCCCGGCCGTCCGCCCGGTCGCGGTGAGGATGGTCTACCAGACGGCCAAGGCTATAAAGATCCCGATCGTGGGATTGGGCGGCATAGAGAAGCTCGACGACGCGCTGCAGTTCTTCATCGCGGGCGCTTCGGCCGTGCAGATCGGAACGGCCACATTCTACGAACCGAGGACCGCGGAAACGATCGCGGAAGGCTTGGAACGCTACATGGCGGAAAACGGCTTCGCGTCGGTCGCCGATCTCAGGGGAGATTTTTAATGGGCCTGCAGGACAGAGACTACTACCGCTATCAGGAAACCCCGGGAACGAGGGGCGGGTTCCTCGTCGGGCTGACGCCCGTCGTGAAGTGGCTCCTCTTTCTGAACGTCGCCGTCTTTGTGGTGCAGTATTTCTGCGAAAAGGTCTTCCATATTCCTTTCTTCGTCACGAACATTCGCTATTTCGGCAACCAGGTCGTTGTCGAGTACGCGGAGTATGAAAAGATCTTCGCGCTCTACGTTCCGTACCTGAAGAAATATTTCCTTTTCAGCCAGTACGTGACCTACCAGTTTCTGCACGGCGGTTTCACGCATCTGCTTTTCAACATGCTGGCCCTTTACATGTTCGGGCGCTACATCGAGCGCCAGATAGGGTCCTTGCCCTTCTTGAAGCTTTACCTTTTGGGCGGGATCTTCGCCGGCATCTGCCACCTGCTTTTCGTCAACGCCTACGGGACTCCGGTCGTCGGAGCCTCCGGCGCCATCTGCGCGGTCCTGGCGGCTTTCGCGGTCATGAATCCCAACACCAAGCTCATGGTCTTTCTGGGTTTCATTCCCGTCATCATGAAAGCGAGGACGATGGTTTTGCTCTACGCCGGCTTCACGCTGCTCATGGCGGTGATAGGCGGCGGGAACGTGGCGCACTTAGCGCACCTTGGCGGACTCATCTTCGGCTTCATGTACGTCAAGAATTTCCTGGGCCTCCGCAGGATCATCGGCTACGCTCCGGGCGACGTCCCGAGGGACGATTCTTTCGGACGCTTCAAGGAGAGGGCGAAAGTCTACCGCGGGGAAACTTACGAGGAGGCCTCTTTCAGGCCGTCTGAGAAAACTGAGAGCGCCACGGGCGATCCGAAGCTCGACGAGATACTGGAAAGGATGCGCGTTTACGGCATGCACACGCTTAGCGACGAAGACTGGAGCTACATTCAGAAAAAGAGGGAACAACGCTAGAACAGAACTTAAATTTCTTAAATAACAACAATCTAACTTTTATCTATTTGGAGGAAAAATGATCTATTCACAGGAAGTCACAGAAATGTGCTGTGTCAAGAAAGGCCCGAATCACGGACCGGCCCCCATCCCGCAGGAAGGGTTGTGGACGCAGTCCAGGGAGATCAAGGACATCAACGGTTTCACGCACGGCATCGGCTGGTGCGCGCCTCAGCAGGGCGCCTGCAAGCTGACCCTGAACGTCAAGGAAGGCGTCATCCAGGAAGCCCTGGTCGAGACCATCGGCTGCTCAGGCATGACGCACTCCGCGGCCATGGCGGCTGAAATTCTTATCGGCAAAACGATCCTCGAGGCGCTGAACACCGACCTCGTGTGCGACGCCATTAACACCGCCATGCGCGAACTCTTCCTGCAGATCGTTTACGGCCGCACCCAGTCCGCTTTCTCTGAAAACGGTCTGCCTGTCGGCGCCGGTCTGGAAGACCTCGGCAAAGGCTTGAGAAGCCAGGTCGGCACGACCTACGCTACTTTGGCCAAAGGCCCCCGCTACCTCGAACTGGCCGAAGGCTACATCACCCGACTCGGCCTGGACGCCGAAGGCGAGATCATTGGCTACGAATTCGTCCATATGGGCAAGATGATGGAAATGATCAAGAAGGGCACCGAGGCTGGCGAAGCCTTGAAGAAAGCCACGAACTGCTACGGCCGTTTCGCCGAGGCCGCTAAGTACATCGACCCGCGCCACGAATAAGGAGGAAAAGCTATGTTGTTTGAAAGTTATGAAAGACGTATCGGACAGATCACTCCTGTCCTGGAAAAATACGGTATGAAGACTCTTGAGGAAGCCAACGAGCTTTGCCTCGGGAAGGGTATCGATGTGGCCGCCATCGTCCGCGGCATCCAGCCGATCTGCTTTGAGAACGCCTGCTGGGCTTACACTCTGGGCGCCGCCATCGCCATCAAGAAAGGCTGCAAGAAAGCCGCGGAAGCCGCGGAAGCCATCGGCGAAGGCCTCCAGGCCTTCTGCATTCCCGGTTCCGTCGCCGACGACCGCAAGGTCGGTCTGGGGCACGGCAATCTGGGCGCCATGCTTCTTAGAGAAGAGACGAAGTGCTTCGCTTTCCTAGCCGGCCATGAAAGCTTCGCGGCCGCGGAAGGCGCCATCGGCATCGCCAAGTCTGCCAACAAGGTCCGCAAAGAGCCCCTGCGCGTCATCTTGAACGGGCTGGGCAAAGACGCGGCCTTCATCATTTCCCGCATCAACGGCTTCACCTATGTGCAGACGAAGTTCGACTACGCCACCGGCAAGCTCTCCATCGTCAAGGAGACCCCGTACTCCCAGGGCGAGCGCGGCAAAGTCCGCTGCTACGGCGCCGACGACGTCAGGGAAGGCGTGGCCATCATGCATCATGAGAAAGTGGACGTTTCCATCACCGGCAACTCCACCAACCCCACCCGCTTCCAGCATCCTGTGGCCGGCACTTACAAGAAAGAGTGCGTCGAGCAGGGCAAGAAGTACTTCTCGGTTGCCTCTGGCGGCGGCACGGGCCGCACCCTGCATCCGGACAACATGGCCGCCGGCCCCGCCTCCTACGGCATGACCGACACTATGGGCCGCATGCACAGCGACGCTCAGTTCGCCGGCTCCTCTTCCGTTCCGGCCCACGTTGAGATGATGGGCTTGATCGGCATGGGCAACAACCCCATGGTCGGCGCGACCGTGGCTGTGGCCGTGGCCGTGGAAGAAGCCTCCAAGTAACAAAAAAGCAAGGCGGCGGGGCTTTCCCGCCGCCCTCCCAAAAATTATGAAAAAATTACTCCTCCTTTTCTTTCTGATCGCGTCGGCGTTCGTTTCCAGAGCCGCGACTCTGAAGACATTTGAGATGGACAGCAAGGTCCTCAACACAAAGAGGACTTACGTTGTGCTTTTCCCGGACGCCTACGAGAGCGACACCAACGCGTTCTTCCCCGTGCTCTACACCCTGCACGGACTGGGCGACAAGCCCGAGAACTGGTACAAGAACATTCCCATGGCCGACATAATGGAGGAGATGATCAAAAAGGGCGAGATCAAGCCCTTCGTAATGGTGACGGTCCAGGCCATGGGCAACAACGACAAAGAGGGGATAGGCTATTTCGACCAGCCAGGCTGGAAGGCCCAGACTTTTTATTTCGAGGAATTCATTCCCCAGATCGAAAAGCAATTCCGCGTGAGAAAGGACAAGGGCGGGCGATCCCTTACCGGCATCTCCATGGGCGGCGGCGGAGCTTTGAGCTACGCCTACCAGCATCCCGAGATGTTCAGTTCCGTTTACGCCATGAGCCCCTGGGTAAATTCCACGAGATGGTATCCCGAGGCCCCCTTCGGAACGCCGCTCTATAATCTGGGCCGCTCCGTTCTGGCCTTCGACACCGTCAACTTCATAAAACGCGCCTCCGAGGAAAAGAAGGAACAGCTTCGGACCGTCAAATGGTTCGTTCACATCGGCGACGACGATTTCCTCTTCGAATGCGCCAGCGATTTTCACACCGCCATGCGGGACGCCCGTATCCCCGACGAGTTCAGGGTGGAGGACGGCAACCACAGCTGGTGGTACTGGAACAAAATAACTCCTGAAATGCTGAAGTTCACCAGCGACAATTTCAAAGACGAGTGATATGAGAAAGTTTTTAAGTTTTCTGCTTTTCGCGCTTTGCGTTTCTCCTTTCGCCGGGATCTGCGACACCGGCGTGACGGAGGAAACTGTCCAGGCCCTTCTTAAAGACATGGGGGACCCGGGCGAAGCCAAACTGCCGACGGAAACTCAGCACGCCCTGGCTTTCGTGAAAGGCGCCAGCTCGGAAGGAGCGGCTTTTTTCATAAGGCAGGAAAACCAGTATTACTGCGTTTGCCCGCCGGAGCTTCTGGTCGGCAATTCCAACATTACGATAAAGGACCTCAAAAAAGACAAGGTCAAACCGGAAGGCATGGAATGCTCTTCGGACGGCAGGCTGGTGCGCCTTAAACTGCACGACAGGCCGCTTGGCAGCATGAAGACCGCCAACTTCAAGGCCGGCGACACCGCGAGCTTAATAGAACTGGATTACGCGAAAGAGAAGTTCACCATGTACAAGCTCGGCGTCGCGAGAAGAGGCGAGGCCAGGATCGATCTCAAGGAGCTTTTGCCCCAGAAATTCCGCAACAATCTCGTTCTCGACGACGAGGGAAACATTTTCGGCTTTGTCTACGACAGAGTCCAGAAGAACATCGGCGATCTCAACTCTTCCACCAACCGCCATGTCATGAGCTGCGTTACCAGCGTCACCGGCGTGGAGGAAGCCAAGTGGGAGCAGACGGTGAAAAGCTTCATCCCGGAATGCGGCCGCCTGCTGAAGAAGGAAGACACGCTCTTCCAGGCCTCTTTCCTTGCCTGGCAGTGGATGCATGTGACGGTCTTCGCGCCGGTCAAGACCAACGACTTTGTCAAATCGGAAGTTCTGCTCGCCTGGGTCGAAAACCACAACAAACTGGCCGAGAAGGTCTCAATTGAGGCCGACAAGGCGAAGAACAAGAAAGGCGGCTATTCCAAAGAGGCCGCGGAAGCCGTCAAAAAGGACGCCAACGAATTAAAGTCCGCGATCTCAAAGGCGTTGAGCCCGGGGAAGGTCGAGGACGAATACCAATTCATGCAGCCCGCTTTCAAGGAGCGCAACAAGCTCGCAGAAGAAAACAAAGCAACGCTTTTGAAAGGCATAGATTATATGGCGAACCATGTCGCCTCCGATCTGAAGCCTAAGAAATAATTAAAAAACGAGGAGAGAAAAATGAAAAAGCTTCTTCTTCTAGCCTTCCTTCTGACGGGACTTTTGCAGGCGGCGGAACCGACCTCCTGCACTCCGGTCCCGCAGAGCTACGACGCCAACTATTGGTGGATGATCCGGCACAGAGCCAAGCTCCAGGAGATCCGGGAGCGCGGCGACATAATCGACGTGGCCTTCATCGGCGACTCCATCACCCACAACTACGAGTCCACCGGCGCTTCCGTCTGGAAGAAGCATTTCGAGGGCAATCCTTACAACGCCATCAACCTGGGCTACGGCGGCGACCAGACGCAGAACCTGCTCTACCGCCTGGCGGACGGGGAATTGGACGGCTACAGCCCCAAGGCCATCGTTTTAATGATCGGCACCAACAACTCCGGCCAGTACGGCTATGACGAGCCGCCCGGAGACGTCATAATAGGCATCAGGAAAGTCATAAAGCTCATCCAGGAAAAGCAGCCCGAGGCCACATTGATCCTCTGCTCCATCTCTCCCAGGGGACAAAACAAAGACGATATCCTGAGAGTGAGGAACGAGATCATCAACGAGGAACTCGTGAAGATCCCCGACGGTAAAAAGATCCTCTGGTGCGACTGGGGCAGCCAGATGCTGGACGCGGATGAAAGGCTCTCCGCCGCCATGTGCTCCGACTATCTGCATCCCACGGCCCGCGGCTACGAGATCTGGGTCAAGAACGTCCTCCCTCTGCTGGATCAGATCATCAATCCTGACACCACCCCATCCTGCGCGAAGCCCGCGGTCCGGAAGGACAAGACCTGGTGGACGGCCATCAGCATGAGAAGAAACGAGATCATGACGAGCAGCCAAAACAGGAGAGATCTGGTCTTTCTGGGCGACTCCTACCTGGAGGGCTTCTACAGCGTCGACTCCGCCAAGAGGAAAGAGATCCTTGGCTCCCGCACAGAACTTAACCTCTGCTTCAAGGGCGACCTGGTGCAGAACGTCCATTGGCGCGCGAAGTACGGCGAGCTGCACAGCTTTAACACCCGCGCGATCGTGGTCTGCGCCGGCAACGCCAACACCAACGACGCTCCCGAGAACGTGGCCGCTGGCATCAAGGCTTTGGTTCAGTCGATCCGCGAGCGCCAGAAGACCGCCAGGATCGTGCTGACGCCGATACTGCCTCTGGGCAGGGATAAGGAATCGCCTCTGAGAAAGTGGAGCGAAGCGGTCAACGCCCTCCTAAAGGACATCAAGATGACCGGCCTTTATGTGGTCGACCCCGCCGAGGTCCTCCTTGACGAGAGCGGAAGTCTTCCCGAGAATCTCTCCGCTGACGGCGTGACTCTGACCAAGGAAGGCTACGACGCCTGGGGCGACCAGCTGAAACAATGGGCCAATTCCTACCTTTGATCGAGAAAGTAACCTGAAATAAAAGAGAGCAGATAAAATGAAAAAAAGCATATTGATCCTGACGCTTCTTGTGGCGGCCGTCTCGACTTTCGGCTCGATCCGGGCCATCACCCCGGTGCCCCAGAGCGAAAGCGCGTCTTCCTGGTGGTATCAGCGTTTCCTCTATGACAAGGAATACGTGAAAGAGAACGAAGTGCCCTTCATGTTCGTCGGCGACTCCATCACCGAGCTTTGGATGGTGGACGGCAGGGGACTGAGCGTTCTGAACAAATATTTCAAGAAAGAGCCCTACAACGCCCTGGTGGCCGGCTACAGCGCCGACAGGACCGAGCACGTCATCTGGAGGATGGAGAACGGCGAGCTGGACGGACACAAGCCGAAAGCCATCTGCCTCATGATCGGCACCAACAACACCTGGCATTACGATGAATCCCAGGAAGCGCCTTGCGACACCGTATTGGGCATCCGCTCCTGCATCGATACCATCAGGAGAAAATCTCCCAAGACCAAGATATTCCTCTTCGCCATCCTGCCGATAGGAAGGACCGGCAGCGATCCCAAAAGGGCCAGGAACGCGGTCGTCAACGACGCCATGCGCGAACTATGCGACGGCGAGAACGTCATCTTCTGCGAGATCAACAACCAGGTCATGGACTGCAACGGCAACTACAACGAGGACGTCAGCTACGACGCCGCGCACCTCTCCACCCCGGGGTACCAGATCTGGGCCAAGAACCTTCTGAAGCTTATTAAGCCCATATTCTATCCCGACGATACGCCGGAATATTCCCGCCCGCTTTCCAAGGCCGGCGAGGACTGGTGGCTGGAGCGCCTCTATGAGACGCGCTGCGCCACCGTGAGCGTCGTTAGTTCGCGCCCGAGCCTGGTCTTCTTCGGCGACGATCTGGCCCAGGGCTGGGAGGATCAGGGTCAGGAAGCCGTGCAGGAATATTTCTCCCGCCGCAAGATCGTGAACCTCGGCTTCGAGGGCGACGCGATCGCTCAGATGCTCTGGCGCGCCAAATTCGCCAATTTCTCCAACATGAAAACTTACAATCTCGTCATTCAGGCCGGCCTTATTGATTCCGAACTCTCGAGCGAGGAATTCCTGGACGCCTTCTCAGCGCTCTTCGCGGAAGTTAGGGAAGCCCAGCCTTTGGCCAGGACCGTCATCATGGGTCTCCCGCCCAGAGGCCGCACTCCCGACGACCCCGCCCGCGCCAGGATCGCGGCCATCAACGAGGGCCTGAAGGAATACGCCGATGGCGAAAACGTTTTCTATCTGGACTGCAACGACGAGCTCCTGGACGAGAGGGGCGTGCTGCCGGAGGAAATTTCCCCCGACCAGATCCACTTCACCGCCGAGGCTTACAAGATCTGGGCCAAGGCGCTTGCTCCCATTTTGAGATGACTTTATGAAATTTAGCAACGGATTGTTTGTTATGCTGACAGCTCTTTCCGCCTTCGCCGGAGACATCCTTTTCACCACGCCCACGACGCGAAGCACCGACAGCAATTTCTGGTGGAACGTGAGGCGCGAGGCCAAGCAGCGCGAGATCAAGGAAAGGGGCAACTTCAAGGTCGCTTTCTACGGGGACTCCATCACCCAGCAGTGGGAGGAGGACGGCCACGGGCTTAAGATCTGGCAGAAATATTTCGCCGACGGCCCCTACAAGGCCATCGAGTTCGGCTACGGCGGCGACAGCACCCACCATCTGCTCTGGAGGCTGGACAACGGGGAAATGACGGGCTTGGAGCCGGACGTGGTGGTCATCCAGATCGGCACGAACAACAGCTGGAACCAGCCCGAGTATCCGCCCATGGACACGGTCCTGGGCGTCAAGGCCGTGCTGGACAAGCTGAGGTCCCGCTTCTACATCTCCAGGATAATCCTCTGCGCCATTCCGCCCTGCGGCGAAAAGAAAGACGATCCCCGCAGAATAAAGAACGACGCCATCAATGCTGAGATGATCAAGATGTGCGACCATCACACCGTCTTCTGGTGCGACTGGGCCAAGGATTTCGTCAACGAGGACGGCGTCCTGGACAGAAGGCTGATGCCGGACTTCGTCCATCCCAACGAGCTGGGTTTCCAGAAATGGTTCGAGGGATTGAAGCCCATGCTGGACTGGATGCTCTACGTTGACGGTCCGCCGGAAGCCTACTATCCCCAGACGAAGAGCGAGCAGGGCTGGTGGATGCAGCGCATGCGGGAAAGACGTACTCAGATCCTCAATAAAGAAGATCACAAATTCGACCTGGTCATGTGCGGCGACTCTATAACGCACATGTGGGAATGGGAGAGCAACGGGAAGACTGTCGCCGACGAATTCTTCTCCGGCCTCTCCGTTTTGAACAACGGCTACGGCGGCGACTGGACGCAGAACCAGCTCTGGCGCGTCCAGAACGGCGAACTTGACAACTACGAGGCGAAGGTCATCACGCTTCTTATCGGCACCAACAACCACAAGGCCAAAAAGGAAGACGTGGCGGAAGGCGTAAGATTGATCCTCCAGGAAATGAGGAAGCGCCAGCCCAAGGCCAAGATCATCCTGCACGCCATCTTCCCCTGCAACGAGAAGCCCGACGATCCCATCAGAGTAAAGAACGACGAGACCAACGAGCTGATCAAAAATTTCGCGGACGGGGAGAACATCATCTGGTTCGACATCAGAAAAGAACTGATGAACGAAGACGGGACAATCAGTAAGGAAATGTTCCCGGATTTCCTGCATCCTTCGCCAAAGGGCTACCGCGTCTGGGCGGAAGCTCTGAAACCATATCTTGAAAAATACTGCAAGGAGTGACCATGATAAAATTATCCGCTTTTGTTTTCACTCTGCTTCTGGCGTCATTTGCTTCCGCCATGGGAGTCATCCCGGCCATGACGCCCGCTCCGCAGAGCACGGATTCAAATTACTGGTGGTGCGCCAAGCACAACGGCAAGCTCAACGAGATCAAGGAGCGCGGCGACGCGCTGGTCGCCTTCTACGGAGACTCCATCACCGAATTGTGGGAGTGGCAGGACCGCGGAGGATCCATCTGGAACGAACAGTTTGTCAAAGGCCCCTACAAGGGCATCTGCTTCGGTTACAGCGCCGACTGCACGCAGCATTTGCTGTGGAGGCTTGAGAACGGCGAGATGGACGGCATCGAGCCGAAAGTCGTCGTGGTCCAAATAGGCACCAACAACAGCTGGCTGCATCCGGAATATCCCGCCGCCGACACGATCCTAGCGATCACCGCGATCCTGCAGAAGATAAGGGACCGCTTCCCCAAGGCGAAAGTCATTATGTGCCCGATCCCGCCCTGCGGCGAACTGCCGGAGGATCCGAGGAGAATAAAGAACAACATCGTCAACAAAGAGATTGCGAAATTCACGGACGGCAGGGAAGTCTTTTGGCTCGACTGGTCGTATCCTCTCCTAAAATCGGACGGCAAAGTCGACCAGGCGCTTTTCTACGATTTCGTGCATCCCACCAAGGAAGGGTATGAGAAATGGTTCCAGGCCCTGAAGCCGCTCCTCGACGAATTCCTCGTTCCCGAAAAGGAAAAGGAACCGGAAGCCATAACTCCTGCCGCAAAGCTTGAGGAAGAGTGGTGGAGGAAGCGCCTCTTCGATCACAGGGTCAAGATCTGCGCCAACACGAACGGATATTTCGATCTGGTCTTGTGCGGCGACTCCATAACCCATGGCTGGGAAGGCTGGGGGAAACCCGTTTTCGAGGAATATTTCTCCTCGCTGCAGACCTTGAACCTCGGCTACGGCGGCGACCAGACCCAGCATCTCCTGTGGAGACTGCAGAACGGCGAACTGGACGGCTACAAGGCCAAGAACATAGCCGTCATGATCGGCACCAACAACGTCGACGATCCCGCCGAGGACGTGGCGGGCGGCATCAAAGCCTGCCTTGATGTGATAAAGGAAAAACAGCCGGAAGCCAGGATACTTCTCATGCCGATCTTCCCCAGGGACAAGGAACCCACGAATGGGAGAAGGGTGAAGAACGGAAAAGTCAATGAGATCATAAAGAAATACGCCGACGGCGAAAAGATCGTCTGGCTCGACTTCAACGAAAAGCTCATGGAAGAAGACGGAACGCTCTCCGAATCGGTGTTCCCCGATTTCCTGCACCCCAATGAAAAAGGCTACCGCGTCTGGGCGGAAGCCGTGAAACCTTTTATTGAAAACTAATAATCCCAACAACGGAGAAAAGGATATGAGAAAATTAGTTTTATTATCCCTGATCCTGGGCTGCGTCCAGCTTTTCGCCACGCCGCCCACCTCCTGCGATCCTGTCATCCACAACTACGCTGGATGGATGGAACGCCATAATTCCAAGCTTGCGCTCATCAAGCGCTACGGCTCCACCGTGCAGATCGGCTTCTTCGGCGACAGTATCACGCACTATTTCGAGGAGACCGGCGCGGTGGTCTGGAGACAGTACTTCGAGGGCACCCCGTACCGCGCCATCGACTTCGGCTACGGCGGCGACCTCACCGAGCACGTTCTGTGGCGCATGGAAAACGGCGAACTGGACGGCTACAAGGCCAAGGCGCTCGTTCTGATGATCGGCACGAACAACGCCGGCGCCAGAAGCCTCTATCTCGAGCCGGCCGGCGACACGGTCCTGGGCATCTCGAAATGCATCGACCTCATGAAGGAAAAGCAGCCTCAGGCGGTCATCATCCTTTGTTCCATCACGCCCCGCGGAACTGACGACAGCGACATCTACAGGAAGCGCAACGACGTCGTCAACAAAGAGATCGTGAAACTCTGCGACGGAAAGCAGGTCATATGGTGCGACTGGGGCAACCAGATGCTGGAGCCGGACGGCACGCTGCCTGTGGCGATGTGCTCCACCGACTATCTGCATCCCACAGTCAAGGGCTACAGAGTCTGGGTCAAAAACCTTCTGCCCCTTTTGGCCAACATCATAGACAATCCGAACCCGAATTTCTGCGTGGCCCCGGTCGTGCGCCAGGACAAAGCCTGGTGGGACGCCCTGGCTGACAGAAGAGCGCAGGCCGAAGGCAGTTTCGACGTGGTCTTCCTCGGCGACTCTTTCCTCAATGGTTTCTACAGCAAAGCTCCCGACGCCAGGAAAAAAATCGTGGGCGAAGGCACTGAGTTCGACCTGACGTTCCAGGGCGACCTGGTCCAGAACGTCTTGTGGCGCGCAAAATTTGGCGAACTGACCGGCTACGCCGCGGGTAACGTCGTTATCTGCGCTGGCAGCGCCAACACCAACAACGCCCCCGAGGAAGTCGCGGCCGGCGTCACGGTCCTCGTGGAAGCCGCCAAGAAGAAACAGAAGAACGCCCGCATCCTGGTGACGCCCATCATGCCCATGGGCAGGGAAAAGGATTCCCCCGTCAGGAAATGGGTCGACGAGACCAATGATCTCCTGATCAGAGGCTTGGAAGGCGACAACGTTTACGTCGTCGATCCCGCCAGCGTGCTCTTAGATGAAGGCGGAAGACTTCCGGAAGCGTATTCCGAGGACGGAATCGAGTTGACGGAAGCCGGCTACGAAGCCTGGGGCGGTCTCATTAAAGAGTGGATCAAATCCCGTCAGTGATTGGAGGTGAAATATGAAAAAATTATTTTTGCTTATAAGCTTTTTGCTTTCGATGAATGCCCTTGCCGGCGTCAAGGCTGTCACCCCCGAGCCGCAGAGCACCGATCCCGAATCCTGGTGGTGCAAGCGTTTCCAGACCAAGTGCGAGCAGCTTAAAGAGACCGGCGCCCCGCTGATACTGGTGGGCGACGAAAACATGCAGATGTGGGAAGAATCGGGCCGCGGCCTAATTCCCTTCAGGAAATATCTCCAGAAAGCCCCTGTCTCGGCTGTCAGTCTCGGCTATTCCGGCGACACCACCGAGAACGTGCTCTGGCGCCTTCAGAACGGCGAACTGGAAGGCTACACGCCCGAGATGGCATTGGTGATGGTTGGCAACAACAACACCATGCTCAGGAGTGAAGAGGAAGAGCCTCCCAGCGACACCGCCCTGGGCATCCGCGCCATCGTTGACACCATAAAGGAACGCAGCCCCGAGACGAAGATCTGCGTCTTCGCCATCCTGCCTTGCGGCCGCGATTCCAACGATCCCCGCAGGACCAGGAACGCGGCCGTTAACGACGCGGTGCGCGTTTTACTGGCCGGAACGGACGTGGCCTTCTATGAGATCAACAACCAGGTCATGGATGTGGATCTCGTTTTCGGCGAGGATTACTCCTACGACGGCATCCACCTCAACGCCACCGGCTACAACGTCTGGGTGAAGAACATCAACAACCTTATCGCTCCGGTCTTCCCGACGGAAGTCAAGCCGGCCTCCCAGATCCCCGCCACGCGCTTCGGCGAACTGTGGTGGAAAGACAGGATCTATGAGATCAGGTGCAACACCTTCGAAGGCAAGACCGGCAGGCCGAACCTTGTCTTCTTTGGCGACGACCTTGCCAAAGGCTGGGAAGATCAGGGCGCCGAGGCGGCCAAGGAAGCCTTCGGCACCCGCCGCCGCCTGGTGGCCGGCATCGACGGCGACTCTCTGCCCATTCTGCTCTGGCGCGCCAAGAACAGCTCGCTCTCCTCTTACAGGGCTGGCTACATCGTGATCCACGCCGGCGTTGTGGATTCCGAGCTTCCTGAAGACGAATTCGTCGACGCTTTCAAGCTCATCTTCACGGAAGCCAAGGGCAAGCAGTCCGGCGGCAAGATCATCGTCCTGGCGATTCCTCCCAGGGGCGCCGAGCCCGACGATCCCATGAGGGCACGGGTGGCCAACATCAACAAGGAGCTCGCGAAGATCGTTGACAACAACAAGAGCTTCTTCGTCAACTGCAACGATGAGCTTCTGGATGAAAACGGCCGGCTGACCGAGGAAATGTCGCCGGACGCCATCCATTTCACTTCCAAGGCCTACGAGATCTGGGCCCAGGCTATAGCCAAGATCATGAACTAACGGGATCCTTTCGAAGTGAAGATCCTGGTAGTCAACTGGCGCTGCATCAAGAACCCTGAAGCGGGCGGCGCGGAGATCCATATGCATGAGATCTTCCGCCGCGTCGCTTCCATGGGTCACGACGTTACGCTCGTTTCCCACGCCTACAAGGGCGCTCCCAAAGAGGAAGTCATTGACGGCATAAAGACTATCAGGATCGGCAACCGTTATCTTTTCCACTACGCTTTCAAGCGTTATTACAAAAAGCATCTCGAAGGCAAATTCGACATCGTCGTCGACGACATCTCGAAGATCCCGCTCTTCACGCCCCAGTACGTAAAAGAACCATTAGTCGGCATCTCCCTTCACATCCACGGGAAAACGCTCTACAAGGAGCTTCCCAAGCTAGTCGCGGATTACATCATAAATAGGGAGCTCAGGATCCCGGAAGTTTACAAGGGAAAGCTTATCTTTGCCGACTCTCCCAGCGCCCGCGACGAACTCATCAGGATGGGGCACGCCCCGGACAGGACGGCGCTTTTGTACGCCGGCATCGACCATGAGCTTTTCAGAACCAATACGGAAGCCAAAACCGCATATCCTCTGATAAGCTACATCGGAAGATTGAAACGCTACAAGCAAGTTGATCTCATAGTGAAGGCCATGCCGATCATCCTGAAAGAATTTCCCGACGCTGTGCTTGAAATAGGTGGAAAAGGGGATGACCTTCCCAACATTGAGGCGGCCGTAAAGGAAGCTAATGTTGAAAATAACGTCCGCTTCCTCGGTTTCCTCTCCGAAGAGGATAAAGCCAAGGCTATGGCGCGCGCTACAATTACGGCCACCATGGCGGAAAAGGAAGGCTGGGGCATAACAGTTATTGAATCCAACGCCGCGGGAACTCCCGTCGTAGGTTCCAACGTCCAGGGGCTCAGGGATTCCATCGTGGACGGCAAGACCGGGCTTCTGGCCGAACCGGGCAGCAGCGCCGACCTGGCCGAAAAGATCATTTCGCTCCTGAAAGACAGGGAGCGCCTCCAAAAGATGGAAGCGGAAGCCAGAGCCTGGGCCGCGACTTTCACCTGGGAGCGCTCGGCCGAATACTTTATAGAGCGGGCCAAGCAGGAGATCGCGGCGGCAAAATGAGGATAAGCGATCACAGAGTTTTCATCAACGCCGTCGAGCCTAATTACGACGGCGGGATCGCCGAGGGCATAAAGGCTCTTCTAAATATGGCCTATCCCGGCGGCCTAAAGGACGTCATAAGACCGGGCGACAAAGTCGTCATAAAGCCCAACGTCGTCAAGGCAGGCCGCGAAAGAAAACCTGACGAATGGGAGCAGGTCGTGACAAACGGTTCGGTCGTGAGAGCGGTCTGCGACGAGGTCATAAAGGCTCTGGAAGGAAAGGGCGAGATCATAATCGCGGAAGCGCCCCAGACGGACACGCCTTTTTCCGAGGCCATGGAGCGCTGCGGCATCAAATCGGCCGTCGACTATTATCAGAAAAACGCCGACGTCAAAGTTACTCTTCTTGATCTTAGGAAGGAAGAATGGCTCTCCAAGGACGGCATCGTCATAAAAAGGACTGCCTTGCCTGGCGACCCCGAAGGCTACGAGGCCGTGGACCTGAAAGGGGAAAGCGCTTTCGCGGAGACCGATGATGAAAAGGCCCCGCTTTACGGCGCGGACTACGATATAGAAAAAACGGCCGAACACCACAGCGGCGGCCGCCACGAATATCTGCTCTCCGCCACCTGTTTGAACTGCGACGTTCTGATAAATATCCCGAAACTGAAGACCCACAAGAAGACGGGATTGACCTGCGCCATGAAGAACCTGGTCGGTATCAACGGCGACAAGAACTGGCTCCCGCACTACCGCCTGGGCGATCCAGCGAGCGGCGGCGACCAGTTCGAAAAGTCCGGCTTCAAGTCCAGCAGTGAAAAAAGCCTGGGTCTTCTCTGGAAAAAAACCATGTACCGTATGCCGGCCTTCGTCAACGAGTGCTTCCGTCCGCTCAAGGCTTTTATGCGCCTCTTTTACGGCGACACCAAAGACACCGTGAGAAGCGGCAACTGGTACGGCAACGACACCTGCTGGCGCATGGTTTGGGACCTCAACAAGGCTTTTCTTACCGCCGCCAAAGCCCGCCGCTGCCTGACCGTTGTGGACGGCGTGGTGGCGGGGGAAGGGGACGGCCCCCTGGACCCCGACAGGAAGGAATGCGGCTGGCTGGCCCTCTCCGAGGATCCGCAGGCCCTGGACGCCGCGTTAGCCGGCTTTATGGGCTTCGACAAAAAGGCCCTGCGTTTCCTGGAAAGGCCTCTCCAGGAGGAAAGCGGCGAACCGGAAGTCGTTTTCGTTTCGGAAGAGGCTCGCGAGCGCGTCGCCATGACGCCGCCCTTCGAACCGCATTTCGGCTGGAAGGGCCATATAGAACTTCCCAAAAATTCCAAAAAAGTTCTATAATTTAAGTGGAAGATGAAATAAACCTAAAAATACAAGGAGGGTAAAGATGAAAAGAGCAACTTTATTCTTAGCCGTTTTGCTAAGCGTTTTCATCTGCCAGGCCAAAGAGTACGCCAGCGCTTCCGACTGGCCCTGCGAAGTGAAGACCAGCGAGTCTGTCTTCCAGATCTTTGAGCCCAGTGTCGAACTTTTTGCCGGCAACAATCTCAAGATCCGTTCAGCCGTCTCGATCCAGAAAGCCGTCGCTTCCACCAACGAGCCTATTTACGGCGCGCTTTGGATCACGGCTCTTTCCAGCAACGACACCGTCAACCGCAAGGTCGTCTGCGACAGCCTTAGGGTAGCCAAATTCAAATGCCCGGACGCTGAGGATATGGAGATATCCTACGCCACCGATCTGCAGAATGCCCTTAAGACCGTGGAAATGACCTTCGACCTCGACTACGTTCTGCGTCTCGAAAAAGAAGAGGCCGCCCAGACGAGGAACGAGGCCGAGCTTATGAACGATCCTCCCAAGATCCTCTGCGTCACCAACGCGACGGTTTTGGTGGAACTTGACGGCGCGCCCATCATGCGCAAGCTTGACGATGCCGGGAAATACGAAGCGGTCGCCAACACGCCGTTCTGCCTGGTCTTCGACACCGCGAAGAACTGCTACTATCTTAAAGGCGCCAACTACTGGCTCACGGCCCCCAATCTCCAGAGCGACTTTTTGTTGACCGCCCAAGTTCCCGATGTAGTCAAAAGCTACGGCGAATCGCTCGAGCTTACGGACGAGGAGAAGGAAAGCTTCAAGGATTCCGTCTCTACCGTCGTGCCGAAAGTCATCGTGGTCACCGAGCCTACGGAGCTCATAGCCATAGACGGTGTGCCCAAATACAAGAACGTGGAAGGGACCGACATCATGTACGCGGAGAACACGGACAACGACCTCTTCTACTGCGCCGCCGATTCAAGGCTCTACGTGCTCCTGTCCGGCCGCTGGTACGTCCATAACCAGGACGACACCTGGGAATACGTCGCCCCCGACAAGCTTCCCTCCGGCTTCTACAAGATGAACGCCGAGAACAGCAAGGAGAACGTCCTGCCGCATATTAAAGGAACTCCCGAGGCCAAGGAAGCCGTGGCCGACACCTATGTCCCGCAGACTGTGAAAGTCGCCCGCAAGGCCGAGGAGGTCCCCGAGGTCGTTTACGACGGAACTCCCCAGTTCAAGGAGATCCCCGAGGCTTACCCGGTCGCCTACGCTGTCAACACGCCGCACGACATCATCCGTGTCAACGACCGCTATTACCTTTGCGAAGACGCCATCTGGTACGAATCCGCGGATCCTGTCACCGGCTGGCAGGTCTGTATCAATGTTCCCAGCGTCATCTATTCCATTCCCCCGGCTTATCCCGTATACCACGTGCGCTACGTCAGAGTGTACAACTACACTCCCGATTACGTCTATGTCGGTTATTATCCCGGATACGTCGGATGCTTCGTGGACCGCGGCGTGGTCGTCTACGGCACGGGCTACCGCTACGCGCCCTGGGTGGGCACTTACTATTATCCCTGGCCGGCCACTTTCGGCTTCGGCGTTTCCTACAGCTTAGGCTTCGGATGGGGCTTCAACATTAGTTGGGGCGCGCCCATCGGCTGGGTCGGCTTCGGGTTCTGCTGGAGCAACTACCACTGGGGCTGGCGTCATCACCATCGCTGGCACGGCGGACACTGCCACTGGTGGGGCAGAGGCTGCGGCCCCTGGGACCACCACCATGTCTACCGCCGCCACGGCCATGGCTGCGGCGACAGATATCATCACGGACCGCATTGCCCGGGCGGCAAACCCGGCCCCGGACAGCCGCCTAGGAAAGCCCCTGCCGGACGCTACCTTGTTGACGAGCCCGTCAAGAGCGCCAACCGTCAGGGCGTGCCTGCCAATTCCAGAAACATCGGCAATCCGCTTCAGACCGGCCTGAGAGCCGACAAGAACGGCAACATTTACACCGGCTCCAGTAGGGTCGGTACGCCTGCGAGCGGCTCTTCCAGAGTCGGCACCGGCTCATCCAGAGTTGGCACGCCCAGCAGCGGTTCCTCCAGAGTTGGAACGAGCGCCGGCACCGGCTCATCCAGAGTTGGCACGCCCAGCTCCGGCTCCAGCAGAGTCGGCACTCCCAGCACCGGCTCCACCAGAGTTGGAACGAGCGCCGGCACCGGCTCATCCAGAGTTGGCACGCCCAGCACTGGATCCAGCAGAGTCGGCACTCCCAGCACCGGCTCCACCAGAGTCGGCACTTCCACCACGGTCCCGACGGCCGGCAGAGTTGGCACGCCCAGCAGCGGCTCCAGCAGAGTCGGCACTTCCACTACGGTCCCGACGGCCGGCAGAGTTGGCACGCCCAGCTCCGGCTCCACCAGAGTCGGCACTTCCACTACGGTCCCGACGGCCGGCAGAGTTGGAACATCCACCAGCACCGGCTCCAGCAGAACCGGCACTTCCACTGGCAGCGGCAACACTACCAGGAGAGTTAACAATCCCAGCGTCATCCGTACCGGAACAGGCAGCGGAACGCGCTCCGGCAGCGGCTCGACAATTCGTTCCGGAAGCGGTTCGAACATCCGCTCCGGCTCCGGCAGCGGAGTAAGGTCTTCTTCCTTCTCCAGCGGTGCGGCCAGAAGCGCTTCCACTATCGGAAGCGGTATGAGAGCCAGCACTCCTTCCATCGGCAGCGGAGCCCGCATGGGTTCTTCTTTTGGCGGTGGCGCGGCTAGATCCGGCGCGTCCATGGGCGGCGGCGCCCGCATGGGCGGCGGAGGTGGAGCCCGCATGGGTGGTGGTGGCGGCGCCCGCATGGGCGGGGGCGGCGGTGCCCGCATGGGCGGCGGCGGTGGCCGCGGAGGCCGCAGATAATCGAATCGCAAAAAAAATGGCTCCCTTTTCAGGGAGTCATTTTTTTATTGTTATTTTCCTCTTCGCTGAAGTCGGCGGGCGGTCCCTTCGTTCACGGACTACGCGTGCATGGCCTTGATTTGCGTCCTCCGTGAGTTCACTGCGGGACCCCCGCCGACTTCAGCTCAGAGGCAAAAGTAGCGGCGAAAAAAAGCACATACCCCATAGCGAACTCACGGAGGATTGCGGGATAGAGAAATTGAGCGCGTAGTCCGTGAGCGAGGGGTATGTGCTTTTTTTCGCTTGCTGATTAAGCTTATGTCAGTCTTCGTCCGCGTGCTGCAAATGCGACCCGCTGACCTTAGTGGACGGCTTGTGCACCGGCCGGTATTTCCGCTGCCCTTTCGCCGCCGGCTTCTTGTCTTTGTATATCTGGTCTTCGCGGACCAGCATCGGATCGAACCAGTAGGATTTGTTCGCTTCACCGCCGTCAAGGTTCACGGTCTCCAATCTCAGGATGTCGACGTTGCTGACGTCGATGTCGAAAGAGTGGGCGGAATCGTTCTTGGTCTTGCCGGTCCAGATCTTTTTGTCGTCGCCGTAGACTTCGTACTGGATGTTGCCCTTCTTGCCGCGCTCCATGCCGATCTTTCCCTTGAAGCGCTTCCAGCCTTTGCCGAGGTGGTAGATGTAGTAGGTGGGGGCCTGGGCGGTCAGGCAGTCGCTGTACACGGCGTCGCGGGCCGCGCCGGATTTGGCCTCCGGCTTGTCAAGGCTTCCGGATTTAGCCTTGTCCCACTTGATGTAGGCGAGGTAAACGTTCGTGACGTCCATGTCGACGTCTTCTATCATGATGGGCTTCGGACGTTCGCCGTGCAAACTCATGAAGAATTCCCATTGGTTGGTCGTGAAGAATTCCTTCCTGACGTCGTGGCCGGAATGGGCGGAGAGGCGGTCAATGAAGAAGTTGATCTTTTCGTTCTGGGAATTGAGGGCAGGATGCGAGATCTGGTGGAAGTCGCGGAAGGCTTTCTTAACGTTGTTCCAGCCGAGCGTTTCCCCCATGTCCCACATCTTCTGCGCGTACTGCCAAGGGCCCATGGGATAGCCGTCGTCGCTTTCTTCCTTGACGGCTTTCGCGAACCAGCGGTGGCCGTTGGGCGTCGGGCCGGACCATTTCAGGTCGTCGACTGTGAGGCCGGGGGCTTCCACGGCGTACATCTGCATCAGGGCGTGAGTGTACTGGTGGGCGGCGGGGGACCAGAGCGCGTTGTTGTAGTTGTGAGCGCCTTCGTGGACGAAAACGCCGGAGACAAGGTTTTCCTTTGCGTGTTTCCAGTTTTCGGAATAGAAGCCCGGCGTCACAAGTATAGGGCAGCCCGACCAGCCGCCGGCCCTGATCGACCAGTGGATGGGAGTCCAGATGGGGAACATTTCCTCGGCTCCCTGGGGAGCCCAACCAGTCAGATCTTTCATGGCGGCGAAAGCCATTTCCGTATTGCGGACCATGGCCTGCACGACGGAAGGCCCGCCAACCCTCGAGATGATGTCCTTGTAAAGGGGCAGAATGACGTATTTGCCGCGGAAGGTGGTAACTTCGCGGTTTTCCTCGAAACTGAGGTTGTCGAAGAAGACTTTGCCTTTGCTCATGCCGCCCTGGTTGTCCTCGATGTCGAGGTCTCCCAAGCGGCAGACGATCTTGACCTCATGCGTGTTGCCGGTCATGACGTCCACTTTGTATTCGCGCCAGCCGGCGTTCGGGTCGGAGCCGACGGCCGGGCCGGTCTCGCTCTTGGCGTTGATGTATCCGCCGATCGTCGCCATGCAGTAATCGCTGTCGCCGCTTACGCCGCTGCACCTGATGAAGCCTTTCAGTACGTAAGGCGTGAAAGGCTTGACTTTGATAACCTGGAACCAGTAGGCGTTGCAAAGATCCTTGGAAGCGATGGAAACGCAGGGCGAGCTGCCCATGCCTTGGTCTTTCTCGTATTTGAACAACGCGCTGCCCGAGGAGCCCCAGAAATCCGGGACGTCGCTGCCGGAATTGAAATCGCCGTTGCGCAAGCCGACCTGGTTGAACTGCGCGACGCGCTCCGGGCTGACTTTGCCTTTCGGGCTGACCATGACGGCCCTGACTTTCGCGGAGTCTTTAAGAACGATGTCGCCGGTGTACAATTGGGAGCCCTCATTGGCCGGGCTTGAGTCGAGCGTGTAGTGGATCGTGGAGCCGTCGGTCGGCATGGCGAAGATGACGCGCGTCGTTCCGATGAAATATTCGTCGCCCGCAATGATCTGCGGCGGCATGGGCGGAAGATCCGCGCGCTCCAAGGGGGCGAGGTTCGTTATGGTCGTGGAATTCCAGTTGTTGCTGGTGGCTTTCAAAAAATAACGGTAAGCCACTTCCGCGGGAGTCGGAACGGCAGATACGGAATTCGCGGCCAAAACGAAAAATAAAGCAGCCAATAAGCTTGAAATCATCATGACTTGATTATATCAAATTTGAAGGCGTGTCTTTTCGTCTGCCGCTCGTTGAAAATTATCCAGCCTTTTGATAGAATGAATCATAAATCAAAATTGAATTTAAACAAAACACCAAAAAATATTTGGAGGCAAAATTATGTTACGAGTTCTTATAGCGGCTCTTGTTATCTCAATGGTCTTAACCGGCTGCGGCAAGAAGGAAGATCCGAATGCCACCGAGATCAACCCTTGGGGTCTCTCTGACGACGGCGCTATCCTTGGCAGCGGAAGCGGCAGCGACTATATGCCCGGCGATATGCCCTTGGGCGGCGGCCTTTCCGGCGTCAACTTCACCGATCCCAGCCAATACCACGATCCGGCCATTGCTGCGGAAGCTGCGGCTACTCTGCGCACGCTGTACTTCAAGTACAACAGCTACGACATCCAGTCCGCTGAGGAAGCTATCATTCAGGGCGCTGCTGCCTTCATGAAGAAGTATCCCAAGCTGGCTCTCAGATGTGAGGGTCACTGCGATGAACGCGGCACCGAAGAGTACAACATGGCTCTCGGTTCTCACCGCGCCGGCGCCGTGAGGGAATACCTCATCAATCTTGGCGTTCCGAGCGAAAGGATCGACCAGATCAGCTACGGCGAAAGTCTGCCGGCGGTCCAGGGACGCACTGAAGAGGCCTACGCTAAGAACCGCCGCGTCGAATTCAAGATCGGCGATATGCGCTAAACTAAAAAATCAAATTTAAATGCCGGGCCCCTAAAAGCCCGGCGCTTTTTTATTTCAGGAAGATTATGTCAATAAAGAGACTCCTCATTTGTGCGGGCTGCGTATGCCTGCTTGCGGGCTGCACGACCCCGGACACCGTTACGCCGGAACAGATCCAGATCGCCAAGCTCAGGACCGAGCTTAACAGAACGACCTCCGACACCAAGGGATTGGTGAACCAGGTCGAGGATCTTAACGCGCGCTGCAAATCCTTGGAAAGCGAGAACGCGAATTTGAGAAGCATGCTGAGCCAGACCCAGAGCTCCGTCAGGGACGTTTCTTCCAGAGTCACCGAGACGCAGCAGGGTCTCGCGCAGCTTTCTAAGACTTCTTCGCGCACCGAAGACATCACGGCTCTGAACAAGGCTTACAACCAGATCGTCGCCCAGATGAAGACGATGAACGAGTCGCAGCTTGAGTCCCAGCGCAAGATCGACAAGAATCTCCAGGTCATCCAGGGCGACGCGAAAACGCTGCAGAGCTACATCAACGAGAACCGCACGAAGCTCGCTTCGCTCGAATCGCGCATTTCCGAAGTGGACTCCCGCGCCAGGGCCGCCGCTCAGCGCGCCGCCAGCGCTCCGCAGCAGCACACCACTTCTTCCGCTCCCGCCCAGAACATCGTGAGGACGGGCAAGCCCAGCTCCGCCAACATCTCCTACGATTCTCTGTATGAGCATGTGGTCGCGGCCGGCGAAAGCATTTGGATGATCGCGAAAGATTACGGCGTCTCTATCACGGACATTTACAACGTCAACCCCGATCTGACTTCCACCTCTCTGAAAGTCGGTCAGAAAATAAGAGTTCCCAAGCGCCTGGACCAGTAACGGAATATTGGATGGCGAACTATCCTTTGATATCAATAGTTCTGCCTCTCTATAACGGGCGCCCTTTCATTGAGGAGACTTTGCGCTCCGTGGAGGCGCAAACATTAAGCGACGCCGAGCTCGTTCTGATCGACGACGGGTCCACGGACGACGGCGCGGCTTTCGCGAAAGAGATCTGCCAAAGCAGTTCCTCGCCGGTTCTGCGTTCCGCCAATTTCATCGGCAAAGAAAACGGCGGCGTCGCCGAAGCGAGGAACGTCGGCATTGCGGAAAGCAAAGGAAAATACATCGCGCTTTTGGACCAGGACGATCTTTGGGAAAACGACCGTCTGGAAAAGATGGCGAAAGCTTTGGAAGAAGGGAAAGCGCGCTGGGGATACTCAGCTTTCTACCGCTTCTACGCCGACGGAAGAAAAATATTGAAAGACGACGGCTCCAATGAAGGAGCGGAAACGCTCGCGAAAATAGTGGAGGGAAAACTTTTCGTGCCGCCCGCCGCTTCGCTGATAGAGAGATCTTTGCTTACTGAGTGCGGCGGCTTCGTTCCCGCCTTCGCCCCCAGCGACGACTGGGATCTCTTTCTGAAGCTTGCGGAAAACGAGAAAGGCGTGTACGTAAAGGAGCCTCTGGTCAAATTCCGCTCGCACAAAACTTCCACCGGCAAGAAGCAGAGGGACAAAATATTCATGGCGCAGGAGGAAGTTCTGCGTCTGCACGAAGGGAAGCTGAAGAGCCTTGTTCCAGACAGCGCGCTCAGTTTCAGGCGTTCCAGGATCTATTTCCACCTCGCCCAAACTTACGCCGAGAAAAAAGACAAACCAAAAGCGAAGCAATATTTCAAAATGGCCTTGAAAGAAAGGCCGTTCCGTGTGAAATGCTGGTCGCGGTATCTTAAATTCCTGCTGGGATTCTGATGAACATAGTTTTGACAAGATTGCAGAATATCGGCGACATGCTGACTTTTATCCCGGCTTTGCGAACGCTGAGGCAGGCTCTGCCTCAGGCGAAGATAACCGTTTTGGCCAAGCACAAGGGCGGGCTGGAAGTTTTGAAGAACTGCCCTTACTGCGACAGGGTAGTCATAGCCCCCAAGAGCGGGGCGATCTTCGACAAATTAAGGATGCGCCGCGAACTATTGGAATTCGGTCCGATCGATTACTTCGTCATTTCCCCGCAGGACCTGGGCAGAGTCCCTTGGGCGCTCTTTTGCAGGGCCAAGCACATAAGCGCCTATCCCTCGTTCGTCAACTACGGCGAGATCAGGAGGGAAAAGATGGTGAGCTTCATCGATCTTCCCTGCATCTATGACCAGAGCCTGACGGAAATCGAAAACTGCCTGAGGCCCGTCCTGAACGTTCTCGACGACCAGGGCGTACCGCTGCCGAAAGACTACAGCCTCGCCCTGGAATTCTCCTGGTACACGGCCGACGATATTGCGGAAGCGAGGAAACTGCTCCGCTCTTACGGCAGGGAAGCGGGCGAGGATTACGTCGTGATGGCTCCCATCAGTAAGCGCTCCGCCAAGAACTGGCCGAGAACGCGCCTAGTTAGGCTTCTGAGGGTCATGCGTGAGGAATGGGGTGTGAAGATATTCCTTTTGGGCGGAACGGCCGAAAAAGAGGTCCTGGATAGTTTGGCAGGGGAAGCGGATGGCGTTTTCTCGCTGGCAGGCAAGACCACGCTCGCCCAAACGGCCGCTGTTATGGCGGAGAGCGTTTTCTTTTTCGGCGTCGATTCCGGCCCGGCTTTCATGGCCACCGCTCTCGGCATTCCAAGCGTCGTGCTCTACGGCCCGGCGGATTTTTACCGCTGGCGCCCGCCCGTCGTCACCAGTCAGCGCCTCAACCTTTTCAAGCCTTTCCCCTGCAGCCCCTGCCGCGAACAGGTCTGCCCGAGGGAGAACGCCTGCCTTGGCGCCATCGGCTATGACGAGGTCTGGCAGGCCTGCAAACGTTTCTACGGCCCGCAAAAAGAAGAAGGAGAGTTGAAGCAATGAAGATCTCCTGGCAGTTTTACAAAGACGGCGAAGGCGTTTTCCAGCCAGGGTTCCTGGATGATCCCGAGACTATTTTGAGTTCCTCCGCCCAGCTACTTAAGAGCAGCGGCTACCATCGCTTCGTCTATCGTCTTGACGACAAGCTCGTGAAGGCTTTCACTTTCTCGAACTTTATCGAGAAGCTGAAGTGGAAAAGGGGATTCTCCGCTCCGCAGAAAGAGTGGAACATTCTGAAGGTGCTCTACAAGGAAGGCATCAGCGTTCCGGAGCCGATCGCCATAGGTTTTGCAGAAGAGAACGGCAAAATAAAAGTCTGGCTCGTTTCACGCTTCATACCCGACTGCGTGACCTACGACGAGATGCGCCCCGACTGGAAAGCCGATGGCGCCAAAGAGCAGGTGGTGAAATTGGCCGAGCTTATTTCCGGCATGCACTCCGCTTTCGTCGTTCACCGCGATCTTCACGCCGGGAATCTTCTCTGGCAGCAGGCGGAGAAGAAGTGGTACCTCACGGATTTCCAGCACGCGAGAAGGGGCTTCTGCACCAGGGTGCAGCTTGAGGAAGATCTGACGCAGCTGCAGCACTGCCTTGGCAAAAAAGTTCCCGTGAGAACGCGCGTGGAATTTCTGAAAGCCTACATCTGGAATTTCGCCGTCATCACCGAAACTACCGAGACGCACAGCCGCCGCGACTACCACAGCGTTTGGCACGAAGTCGCCGAGAATCTGAGAGGCTACGACCTTGCGCAAGCCAGATCCAGAAGCCGCCGCGCTTTCAAGAGCAATCGCGATTTCGCGCCGATAAAAGTTTGGAACGGCGGATCCGGTTTCATGCGCAAAGGCGAGTCCAGGGTTCTCGTAAACGACGTCTGCGCTCTTCTTGATAAGCGCGAATGGCAGAATGAAAAATACATCACGCGCTTTGAACGTAAGGGGAATTACTGCTTCGCCATCTACGATCATCCCCAGGGCAAAGTCGCCATCGAATTTGAGCAGACGGGCTTTTCGTTTATTGAAAAGCTCTTGCCCTTCAAGCGCAAGGACAGGCGCATTTGGCGTACAGCCGCCAGGCTCTCCCTTCTGCACATCCCTTGCGAAAGACCGCTCCTAATTGGGCGCTCAGCGCGTTCCTTGGCCTATGTCTACCTTGTCCGCGGCGTCTTCAATTTCAGGGAAGCTTTCCAGATGGCGCAGAACGATCCCGCCAAAAAGGAACAGCTGCTGATTAAGCTCGCGAAACTCGCGGCCCGCATGCACAACTGCGGGATCGTCCATGGCGGCTTCAGCTGCGAAAACTTGTCAGTTTCGGAAGACGGCGCCGTCTACATCAGGGATTTCAAGAAGACGAGATTCTCAAGCAACTGCTCCTGGTTTGGAAGAGTCGACGATCTGGCAAGGCTTCTCGCTTCCTCCGGCTCCGCGCTCTCGTATTGCGAGCAGAGGCTCTTTTTGAGAACTTACCTTGGCAATCTCGTGGAAGACGTCGACGCCAGACTGCTCATCACCGACGTCGCTTACAAAGCGGTCGTTTTAAGCGAAGAAAATGAAAGATGACGAACTGCTGGAGACTAAGCTAACGGGCGAACCGCCCTGGAAGCTTGTAAAGAGGACGCCTCTCGTAGAGTGCCCCTGGCTCTCCCATTACGCCGATCAAATCATCTGCTCCGACAAAAAGGAGATCGAGTTCCACGCCATCGAATACCCTATGCCTGTCGTAGGCGTTCTCTTGATCGACGACCAAAAGAGGGTGCTTTTGACCAAACAATACCGCTATATGGTGAAAAGCTACGATTGGGAGCTCCCGGCCGGCAACGCCGATCCCAAGGAAGACCTCGAAGCGGCCTGCCGAAGGGAAACCATGGAAGAGACCGGCTACGCGATGAAGGAATGCCGGCTCATAAAGACCTTCTATCCCCAGATCGGCCGCAGCAACCACTGCTTCAACCTTTTCATAGGTACAGGACCTGAAAAGGTCAGCGAAGACTACGACAGGGGAGAGACTTTCGGCTTGAAATGGTTCACCATGGAAGAAGCCAAAGCGCTAGCAAAAAGCGACAACTGCCGCGACGGATTTTGCCTGCTGGCCCTCTCTATGTGGTTCGCAGGGCTGCCTATTTGACTTCCAGAGGCGATTATAGTACCATACTAACACTGCTCATGAAAGACTGAGTAGCAGTTAGATTAGAAGCGCGGGTGGTGGAATTGGTAGACACGCTAGCTTGAGGGGCTAGTGGGATTAAACCCGTGCGAGTTCAAGTCTCGCCTCGCGCACCATTTCTTCAGGATCAATGTGTCCTTTGAAAAACGCATGTTTTTCAAAGGCTTTTTTTTTACACTAAAACAAGGAGAAAAGCATGAAAAAAGAAAAAAAGACCGGCAAAGCCGTCGACATCGCCGCCGCCATCAAAGCGCTGCGCAAAAAGGCAGGCAAGAATCCAACCGTCCCTGAGATCCGGGAGGAGATGAAAAAAAGCGGAAAAAAATGATATGAACCCCAAATCTTGAACAGATTTGGGGGTCACTTCATTTCGGCGGTCTTTTTTTGACAGACAAATTCAATAAAAACAAGTCAAACTTGACTTTTAGTTAGTCTTATGCGAAAGTAAATAAAAACTGAGTTGAGTTATGATTGGAGTTCCTCAATACCTTCTTATTTTCTTTTTAGCGTTTAATGCGTTGGTGGCTAGTTGCGTATTATCAGAAGAGATAAACGCTGATACTCTCCAAGGCCTGACAAAAGAAGCCTTCTTTATACGCCATGTCACAAATCCTCTTATATTCTTGGTACTGGGCCAAAATTATATTATATAATTAACGGAGGAGAATCTAGTGATGGAGTTGTTAAAACTGCATCAGGAAATTTGCCCAAAATACTTTTTAAAAGTGAAAAGAATGTAAAATGCTATTATTATAATCACGTTGATATTAAAGATCTCACGATACCATATACGGGCGATTATAACGACATATTTAACATTATCAAATCACATCTGGAATAGAATATTTCTTATGCCGACAATCCTGACATCAAATAATGTCCGCAGTACTATTGAGAACAAACAAACACAAGGGGTTTTATGTTTAACAACAACTATTGGATGATATTTAAAGCCGTTTTGCCTATTGCGGCGATTGTGAGTTTTGCGAACATACCAAATTGTGATTTCTTGAACACTTGCAAGTTGCCGGTTGTCTTGACTGTACCATTTTACACGGACGGTTCAGAGGAGCCGGAAGCTTGCGATATTGTTTTGCAACATGGAGATTTTTATCAGAGCAGCAAGATTGGCAACGGATACATATATGAGAAATATGGCCTTATGCCAGGAATAGCAAAGGAAACAATGAAAACGTTATCTGAGAAAATGCCCTCATTATATTTTTCGCCGAAGGAAGAACTTGTTGATTACGAAAAAATAGAGAATGGGTTAGTTTCTGAGCAAATGCCTAACTGGTGGATTGAAAAAGCTGTGAGAAATTTTGAAATGTACCACAAATCTTACATGGCTGCTATTGAAAATCTAAGATCAGAAAAGGAAAGATTAGAAGCTATTAAACCAGATGTTGAAGATGATTTTGCTAAAAAAGATTTTTGTGAAAGTTATAGCAATTACATTTATACAGCTAGCCAGCAAATCCGTCGATTTTCGTATGTGACCAATATAGTTGAGAATAAGTTGAAACTATTAGCTAATCCCGAGGCTGATGTTGATGACGATGGTCTGAACAACAGAGATGAACTTCGTTGCGGTACCTGTCCAACCAAACCAGATTCTGTTGTTATTATCCCTAATAAGATTAAAATAACGCAAAATGGTAACGAAATTATTACTAATGTTTTTCTTGTGCAAAACTTGACAAAAACAAATGTTTGCTGCAAATTAATACCTTATTCAATAGATGAAAAATTTGCACCTACAATAGAAGGAGTGAACATAAAATCTGTTACTAACGTTTCAAAGGGAATTGATTTTTCTTTAGATGCAAAGTCTTCAGCTCAATTTTTATTGCTATGGCGTTCTGAAAAGCTTCCTTATCAACTTCCTTATGATTATAATATTGACTTATATACAAATGAAACTTACCAGGCATCGTTGCGACCTTTTGTAATTAACAATCAATCTGTATCTCTAGAATCACCAGTTATTGTATCTCCGAAAGACGGAGAGTATTTGCCAAATTTAAGAAATATCAAGTTTGTGTTTGACAGCAAAGATGAAGATCGTTCGCATTACCAAAATAAAAAAGGTGCGGCTGATGATAGTCTTATGGTTAAAGTTTTCATTTATGATATAGATGGGAAGGACATGAGAAAAGATATACGTTTCTCTTTGGCTGCCTCACATCTATGCAATTCTGATATGCCAAGTTCGAATAAAGAGTATTTCTTTGTTAAAGACTCAGTTTGTGATTTTATTCCTTCAGGTAACTATATTTGGAGACTTGTTAAGCAAAATGCTTATTCAAATGCAGTTACTTCTGACTGGAGATGGTTTAGCGTTGGGGTTCCAATTGGTTCAGAATTCAAAAAATCCTCAAATGAAAGTTGCGACGATCAGAACATGGCAAACACAGAGAAAAAACCAGCAAATGGCTCATATTATCATGTTAACAAGAAAAGTGTCATACACGAACTGATCGTTAACGTTCCTTTTGAATATTGCACAAAAGATTTTTATTCCAATTTTGAAGGGAAAAATGGTCCGAAGCTGGACGGAGATGTTAGAGCTGCATTCTCAGAAAATTTGCCTGTGGGATTGAGCGGCAAGAGAACATCTGGCGATTTTATAGTTTCGGGAGTGCCCCAAAAAGCCGGAATATTCACTAATTATTTTGTTGTTTATAATATCGACAACGTCGTCAAAGAAAGACATGTTTTTAAAATCGCGGATATCGGGGAACCTGCTCCCCCCCAAAAAACCGAGGACAAGCATCAAATTTCTTTTCTAGCGACGCATAAACCAAATTTAGTCATTCATAAAATGAAAGTTGGGAAAAAAGACAAATATCCTATGGGACTCGACTGGATGTGCGTTGATTTCGAAAAGAGAAAAAATATCAAAATGGAAAAGCAATTAGAAGTGAGTTTTCTGGATCAGCTTCCAGCTGGGTTTGAGTTGACTGTAGAGACTGAAGAGATCAAAGGGAAAACATTCGTTTATCATATGCTTTGCGATATCCCGGAAAAAGCAGGAATTTACACAAACTATGCCAGAATCGTGAATACAGAATTTGTTTATACTAACACGCACATATTTAATGTAGAAAAGCCATGAAACGCATACATATTTTTTTCATGTTTTTATTGACATTTTCTTCCTTTGGTGATTACAACACAGGATTTGAAATAAAATTGATTGATTATACTGATTTCAATGGATATGAATTGCAATATAATGACAACAGGTATGATGATGAAAATTGGAAACCTCTTCCTATTCATAATGAAGAGACAATAGGAAATACTCGTTATATTGCTTCTGGTTTAATGTTTGAATATTTTTACGCGTACCACAATAAGCAAATTTATTTTCGTTTTGTTAACGAAAAATTGTCTAGGATAAGTGAGATTCATAGTTTTGCTGGTAAATCAAAATCTACTTATTTTTTCAAATTGTTTATGTTGAACGGTATTCCTTCGGAAAATAACCCTTGCACAATGCCTTTGGCTCATAAATCCCTCTCGTGCCATTCAATGGGCTTTAGGACAAAACATTTCGTTTTTCCTGAAGATCCTCCGTATCTTTTGCTACCATTAAATTTTTTAATCACTACAATGTCTTCTGTTTTATTTTCATGGCATTGCTCTGAAGATTATTCCTTAGATGAAAACTACACCAAGACTTTGATCATAGGCAAGGATGATACGATTGTTGAAAATATAAATGTTGGCAGTAACAATTCTTTTTATTGGGATATTAATAATGGCAATTTAAGTTATGGTAATTACTGGTGGCAATTCGTTGTCACTAGTAACTCATATCATGTAGTTGGTAGTGAAAGGCGATTTTTTACGCTAATTGAAAATGAAAACTTGACAGATACTGATGATGACGGATATATTGATAATGATGAACTTGCCAGAGGATCTGATCCCAATGACCCTAATGATATTCCTCTCATAATAACATCTGACGAAAACTTCCCTAACGGTTATCTTGGGCAGCAGTATTTTTTAGTTCCTAAGGTAAACGATGCGAAATATCGTTGTAGTTGGGATTTAATCGGTAGTCTTCCTGACGGATTAACGCTATCAGAAAGTGGAACAATTTCTGGCGTTCCTCAAAAAACAGGTTATTTTACATTTAGGTTAAAGGTGACAAATCAAAAGTGGAAGCAGGATATAAAAAGATTTTTTATTAACATTTCCGACCCTCAAAAATCGAGTGTAAGGGTTGGCAATGGATATGTTAGATAATGCTTTGATTATTTTAAGTTTGAAATTATAAAATGCTGTGTTTGACGTGTCTTTTAAAAATGATATGAACCCCAAATCTGTCCAAGATTTGGGGTTCACTTCATTTCGGCGGTCTTTTTTTGCCAGACAAATTCAATAAAAACAAGTCAAACTTGACTTTTAGTTAGTCTTATGCGAAAATAGACGAAAACGGAGTCGAGTTATGATAAAAATTTCCAGATGTCTTCTTGTTTTCTTTTTTGCTTATAATGCGTTGGTGGCTAGTTGCGTATTATCAGAAGAGATAAACGCTGATACTCTCCAAGGCCTGACAAAAGAAGCCTTTATTACCACCAACGACTTTGAAGATCTCAAACTTACCATAGACCGAATCAAAAGCAACGCCGAATCCTGCGCCGACTCAATAGTCGATCTTCAGTTGGGCTTATCCGATCTTAGCGATGATGAACGTTTCGTAAGGGAAAAGGATCTTCAAAGAATAATAAACGATTATTCCAACATAAGCTCTGAACTCATTTCTATTTCAAGTGTTGAAGGGCAAGGAGACAGAGCGCAAACTTTATATGCTCTTCAGTCAGATCTCGAAGCTATTGAATCGGAAATCAACGCGCTCCAAACTTATGTCCAGACCTATCTTGGCCATTTGACAACCGGGGACAAAAAATGGTATTTCCTAGACTCCGGTTTTTTAGCTGGCACTAACAATTCCTTCACGGCTAATGCGGCAGTTGCGCAATATGTTCTCCTGGTCGGCCAAACCTTTCGCACAAAAACAGACAGCGTCATAACCAAAATTAAAATACGCCTACTAAATGGAATATACCCGTTGCCGGACAGAGTTTTCATTTCCCCCTACAATTCAACCTTAAGCACAAACACTTTTATAAACGCAATCTCAGTTGATACGAACGAGGCTCCGGTTTATACTTACAACTTCCCCAATTATCATACATACGCGTTAGCGCCGTATGTTTTCGGCTTAAGAGGGATAGGGACTAGTCCAATCGGCGCCTATTGCTGCACCAACGAATATGTTGATGACTTCGGTTACCTATGCCAAGGAAGTTTCACCAGAGCGAATCCGACGCAATACGCCATGTCTTTGCAGACTCAATATGACTTGTGCTTCGACATGGTCTTCCAATCTGACACGAACATGATAGTTAGCGCAGACGGGATAGAACTAAATAACGGAGCCAATATTAGTATAAGCGGCAATCGAGTCACAACAATTTCAGAACTAAATACAACAATAGCTCAAGCAACTCAAAATTTACGCTACGCCATTAGCAACCATGTTTTCGGCACATCATCGATAGCAAACAACGCAATTACAACTGACAAAATCGCCAGCAATGCGATAACGTCAGACAAAATCGTTAGCAATTCTGTGACAACCGTGAAGATAGAGGATAGCGCCATAACTTCGGACAAAATAGCAAATAATGCTGTGATCACAGACAAAATAGCGAACGGCGCAATAACCGGAAGCAAAATAATAGCCGGTGCTGTAACCACTGAAAAAATTAACGATGGAGCTGTAAATTCGTATAAAATTGCAGACAGTTCAATTACGACAGCAAAAATAAGCAATGGTGCCGTGAATTCAGAAAAACTGGCTTCCAATTCTGTGTCAGCTAATAAGATCACGGCTGGAGCAATATCCACAGAAAAACTAGCAGATAACGCGGTGTCAAGTGCAAAAATAGCCGGCGGTGCCATAACCTCAGGAAAGATAGCTGATAATTCGGTAACATCTGGAAAAATAGACACTAGTGCTGTAACTTCAGAAAAGATAGCAATGGGAGCCATTACATCCAATAAGATTGCTAGTAATTCTGTTACATCAGACAAAATAGAAGCTAATGCTATTTCATCAAGTAAAATTATTAGTAATGCCATTACAACGGATAAGATTAATGATAATGCCGTGACAACAAGCAAAATAGCAGACGATTCAATCATCCAAAGTCATATTTCCAATGACCTTAGAGATAATCTGGTAATGACAAGAGGAGGAACGGTTACGGGATGCTTGGAAGTTACACATATGAAATTCAATGCAGAAGCTGACTGGTTAATAGGCCAAACAAATATTTGTAGTGACATAGTCCTATTAAATGAGGATGCTAGAATACGCAATAATGCTGGTCAATTAAAACTTTCTGCCAGTCAGGGCGAGGCAATTTCCGCAGAATCCTTTTTAAGTTTCGATTCCGGGGCTCAGGCAGGAATAGTAATGATAAATAATGGTTCGAAGGAAGCGTTTATACCATGCGAAAACATTACTTCTGAGGCTATAATAATGTTAACACCAAGACAAATGGTCACCAATCTTTGGTGGAGTGTGCAACCTCTTTCCGATGATTCAAAAATAAAGATAACGATTGATAAAGAATGGCCTATTGATTTGTTTTTTAACTATTTCATAATCAGAAAATAATTACAATGACTAATTGGATTATAACATTTAACCTTTCATTGATTTTCCTTTTGCTGGGAAGTTTAAAGGGTACGGCTGATAATGAATCGATTACTCAAGATATAGTTAAAACTAATTACTTCCAATTTACACCCGATTGTTTGACAAATAATTTTGCTATAAGGACTTTTTATCCATCAAATTTTTATGTAAATATTACTTTGCAAAATTTACCTGCTTGGCTGAATAGCCGGAGAGAAGATTCCACCAATGCTGAAAAAACTGTTAAATTCACATTTTCGTTAAAAACAGGATTACATCCTTCCCACGATTTAATTGGCAATATTCGAATTAGACAAGAAGTTGATAAGGATGAGTTTGGTAATCCAGGTTTTTTTGATGAAGAGAAAGTTAGTGAAGGAATGCCGATAGATTGCACGTTGCTTTTTATTTGTTTTTGGGATCCTGCTAAAGACTCTATATATGATATAAGTGAAACGAATAAATATGCCTATATTTTATCTGAAACTTTAAATACTGCGCAAACAAACAATTTCATATTATTTCAGGAAATAGAAGATATAAAAGATAACGATAAGGATTATTATCTTTTGATTCCACGTCAATCTTCTTATCAGATATGGACTAAAAACAAGAAGGAGGGAAATCGAAGCTTAACATTAAAAGTGATACAAAACAACGAGATAAAGGCAACAGCAAATATTCCAAAATCTGATGATTTCGTTAAAGCGCTAACATGTGAAAATTTGAGCACAAACAATAACACATATGCGCTTATAGAATACGAGGGTGGTTCATTATCCAATAACGTATCATATAATCTGACTCATTTTGTAGCTACGCCTATTGAGGAAAGTTTATTTTGGGGTAATATGCCAAGGCCGCAGACATTATCTGCTTCTCAAAACTCAATTATGTATTCTTTTAAGCCTTTAGACGATGAAATGGCAATAGAATTCTCATTTGACAACGATACATGTTATACAAATGTAAGCATAGACATTTTGAATAAACAATTAAATTCAATAACAAATAACTCGACTATTTTAGAGGGAAAAGTAGGTGAAAAGTCGTTCCCTTCTATTGTAAACGACAGGTATTTCAAGCGATATTATTTGAATAATCTGGATATATCAAATACATATTTTGCTGCCATATCATTAAATCAGCAATCTAATGTATTAATAGAAGCCAGAGTTAAAATAAGTAGGATCCGTCCTGTTTTTCTTGTCCATGGTATCGATGCGTGTCCAAGATACGACGGAGATTCATCTTTTTTTGGTAATTTGATCGATGCAACACAGTATTATAATATAAGACCATATCGTGTATATGATTTTCCATGGACTTCATATGATTACGAGGACTTATTTTTTAAAAGCAAAGGCATTTTGGGATATGTTGGGAAAAGAGATGGAACTCTCGGGAAATTTATAATAGATAGAAGGACACATAATGATTTGAAAGCTACAATCGTAGCACATTCTATGGGATGTCTTCTAACCTATTACCAATGTAATAATTCTGAAATTCCTTTTAGACAGATTGTTGATAATATTGTTTTGACCGCCCCACCTTTTTTTGGATCTTCAGCAGCAAACTCAGCAAATTTCCCCATTGTAAATTGGTTAACCCCTTTTTTTAAAAGAACATCCAGAACTAATTTCCAATTGCTTTCAAGAACTACAGAGCATGTTTGGTATCGATATAAAAATCCTTTTGTTTTTGATAAATCAATGATGACTGTAATAATCGGAACAAGAAAATATATTGAGATCAACGAGGCATTTTCATCAACGGTTGATTCACTGTATAAAATAAAATCTCCAGGAGATTTATTTGATTATCATAAATTTTTTGATGCATTTGTTGATGTCGGTTTAGATGGGGTGGAAGCATTTTTGGAATTGATGTCACATTTAGCAAATATTGTAAAAGAACCACTAGAATTAGAGACATTTACGACGAGCGAACTATTTTATAAGAACAGGAGCGACAGCGCTGTAGGTACTTATTCTGCTAATATTCAAGCGCAAGATTCATATCATCAGATAAAAAGTGTTTTTATAGATGATATTCATAGTAATTTGCAAAAATTCCAAGAAAGTAATCCTGATTTCGTTAATGCAGTAATTGAAAGAATTAATAACAAGGGAGATTAAATCGTGAAAAATCTTTCGTATTTTTATGTTTTAGTTATTTTTGTTTTTTCCTTGTTATGCAGAGGAATTGAAATAGATTTTTCTTCCGGAGGATATTCAATAAAAAATGAAGAGAGAAATGGAAAAGAAAGATATGAGCGTCGGTCTTCTGATGAGATATATAGCAAAAAGCGACAGGCAAAAGAAGATTATGAGAGACGTATTAACGAGCCAATACATCAATCTGGTCCTCCTCCCGCGTGGAAAAAAATTGTTATATATGATGGCGGGATTATTACTAATGATTTCATAAATACAACGAGCAACAGATTAGTAATCACCGTACTGGATTATGCAAAAGCCAAGCGAAATGGAATAAGCGATTTACAATCTATATTTGCTAATTATCAATTAAATTTGATGCTTTTGCCAGGGGACAAATATCATCTTATGAATGATGGCGGCAACGGGGTTAGAATGGAGAAATATCTTCAGGCTCATAAATTTTCTGATGATATGACAAAGAAAAACACCAATTACAACAAAGTATTAAAAGACGAATATAAAAAACATACAGTTACAAATGTCATAATAAAGACAGAGGAATATAGTAAAAATTTAACGATTGTCCCTGCAGCTGGTGATATTGATTCAGACGGAATTACTACACATGAAGAGATTATAGGAAGAAGAGGTTTTGTCACTGATCCGACAAATTCTGATACAGATAATGATGGCATTCCTGATAAACATGATAAAGAGCCTCTGACGAAATGCAAATCAGAAAATCCAGAACAAATGCCAATGGAATGGTGTAAATATCGGTGTAAAGGGAAAAATGAAAACATCAGTCTTCTTCTTTCAGCAAAGTTAGATCCGGATAATGATGGCATTATCAACGAATATGAGAAAATCTTATATACAGATCCTTTAAAGGAAGACGGAAAAATAATTTGTTTTCCTGATCAACCTGTTTTTGAACATCAACAGGATGATACCTATGTGGCATATCTTAATGTTTATGTTAATTATTATGAACCTGTTACTTTAATTGTTCTCTCATGTAATCAGCATTACAATATTCCTGAAGACACACCGTCTATATCGTATGTATCAAGCACTCCACTGGGATGGGAGCCTTCTGTCTTTAAAAGACTTTTTCACAAAAGAACGCTTTTGACAAAGTATTATCGATTAGTGGCTGATGTTCAGCCCAAAACAATTCATACTTTTGCTATAACCGATAAAGGTCATAAGATAAGGTTTTCTAAAACGATAGAAGTCTTTGCTTATTCAAGGGAACAGGAAAGAAAAGCTTATGATAATAATTCACTTGGACATCGCTGGATTAGAGCTTGGCGTTTGGAGGATTACTCCCCATGGCCGGATCCTGATTATTGGCCTGTCCCGCCAGATTCAGCCTTCCCCAAAGCCGATTATATCTATAAGGATTATTCAAAGATAGTATTTAGGCATGAGCCTTTCCCTGAAAGGAACAAAGGATGGCACACCGATACAAATGATATCATACAGATAGGAGTTAATGCCTGTAGTCCTACAAGTATAGACAAATATGATGTTGTGCCCAAACCTCTCCAGTTTGTTGATAACGGTTTTGATAAAAGTAAAACAAAAATAATAAGCTACAAATATTTTGATCCGTATTTTGGAGTTCACTGTATTAACTCTAAATATTTTCCAATTTTCCAAGAGGAAAGAGTAGATGAAAACTGTGAGTTTGTTTTTAAGGGGAAAACGGTAAGAGAAATAAAAGAAGAATTGAATAGGAGAATGGGACGAGAAGTGGAGATTATAGAGGAAGGGGATTAAACTATTTGTTCAATCAAACAAATTATCGTTTTGAAATTATGATAAATTTGAAAATTAATAAGTTAATTGTTGTCATGTCAGTAATATACGGGTTTGTATTTTTGTCCTATTCTGACAATGTAGTTATCGGCATAGAAATAAGATCTGATTTTTCGGATATACAAAAATTGGCAGTTTCCACAAATTTAAGTTCTACAGTTCCAGGATACGTAATTATAGATACAAATTATGGGAAGCATAAGGTTAAGCTCAGCGATTTCATAAACGATTCGGCTGAAATAACTTGTTATCCAGATCTCGTTATTAATTACTCGCAAGGAGAGGAAAAGAAAACCATAGAAAAAATAAACTTTACAAATAGTGGTAAGGGATATAAGTATGCGGGTCATAATTACTATGGAGACAAATTGCCTGAAAAAATAACTGTCGAGCTTTTATATGATGCTGGATGGGGATTTTCTTCGCTGTTTGGTTCTGGTCACACCAATCTTGTTTTGGCCCAACTGAGCAGCCCCAAAAACGATTCTATGCATTTTATTGATTTGCGATTTAAGAATGGCAATTCAGGGGCGATGATAATGCCTCCCAAACAACTTTCAGATATAAATTCAGATTATATAACGAACAGCTTTATAAATAATTATGAAACATCAAGATGGGTTAAAGTAATTGCGCCGAATAATCCTCATTTTAAAGAATACTCGTCGTATTTAAACGCATCTCAAAACACCAATGTTGTTATACAAGGATATGAATTAATGAATTGGGATGAGATAGCTGACGAGTTAGAAGTAGATTCGGGTGTTTCTTTAATGGTTTTTAATGAAGACAATTATGTTGATATAAATGACTTTTCGCTTTCTTATGACAATGACAATGATAAAATTCCATCATACGTTGAACTATACAATACCTTTACCAATCCTATCAATCCGGACAGCGATAATGACGAGCTTAATGATTACCCAGAAGTTTTTGGAACAAATATTACGCTTAAATTATCTTCTGGCGATGTCATTAAACATATTCAAACATGTCCTATATGGCACGACACAGATAGTGATGGGATTAGCGATGGACAGGAAGTTTATGCTAAATTTCCCTACGTAGAAAATGGAATTACTAATTTTTATACAACAGACCCAACTTCTCCAGATACCGATAATGATGGTTTAACGGATAAATTTGATCCTCATCCTTTGTCTTCTTGTTTTATGCCGGGATCAAGCAATCTTAGTGAAGATTGGATTAGCTATTGGCAAAATATAGCTTTCTTAGCGGGACAAAATATTAATCGATTGAACGAACCTCTTGCTGATAGCGACGGAGATGGTGTTTGTAATCTTAATGAAATGCTAGGAAAATCTAATCCTATTTTTAGCAATGGATTTCGTAAAGTGGTTTTTGAACCTAGAATACTGGAGCTCGGTATAATAGATAATGTAATTACCGCTTCTTTTTCAGCGACTTTTTTTGCTTCCCATTCTATAACTGGTAAAATTCACATGAGTAAACTTGATCTTAATCCAAGACTTATGATGGATGATCTAAGCGTTCTTTGGCCGTCATTTTTGCCGAAGAAAAACGATGAAATAGCTTTAACATTTATAAGTGATAATTTTCAAAAGAAAGATTTTGTTTTAATAATAGACGGAAGATCAATCAATAATGCCATTACTCAAACTTGGATAAAAGTCACAGATCAATTTGGGGAGTATAGGGATAAACTTAGCGTTGTTTTTAATAGCAATATCAGTAATCTGGCTCCTTCGACTCCGGAACTTATATTCCCTGAAGACAATGATGTATTGATGATAAATAGTTCCAATGATTTTTTATCTATATCTTTTACCAACACCTATGATTTTGCTTGGACGGAATCAATAGATCCAGAAGGAAGTGCTGTTAACTATATTCTTAAGTTATTTTTTAATAATTTTGTTGACACGGTTTCTTTTACAAATAGTTCAACCTCAGCGTCACTTTTAATCGTCGATTATTTTCCGCAAGCAGGAGATTATTATTGGCAAGTAATTGCCTTTGATGATAACGGAAATACTCGATCAAGTGATATTAGAAAATTTTATGTTTCAATATTTGTGGATAGCGACAATGATGGATACTATGATGATTATGAATTGCGCAATGGATCAGACCCCAATAATGCCGATTCTGTTCCGCTTACTATTGATCTTGATGTTCGTTTGCCTGATGGATACGTTGACAGAGATTATTATCTATTGTTGAAAGCGAAGGGCGGCTCACAAAGGCCCTTTTTCTGGACTTTAGAAAAGAATAGTTCTACACCGGCAGGACTGAGTTTAAAAGCAAATGGAGAATTGCGTGGTATTCCAACGAAAGCCGGGGATTATTTGATGAAAATCTCTGTTTTTGATGGAGTTAAATTTGAAACAAAAGAATTAAGTATAACTATCAACCCTAAAAGAGCTGGCCTTGGAGTTGAGGCCGGGAAAGGCGAATTATGAAAAAAGCTTTTTGTTATTTTTTGCTGGTGACGATTCTATTTTCTCTGGATTCGAAAGCAGAATTTGTTTTGAAGGAGATCCCGTCTGCTGGGCACATTATAAAAGCAAAGCAGGATAAAACTTCATGCTCGTATAATTTCAATGACAAAACTTTTATATCAATCGAGCACGACGAAGGGACGATGGTCAATATGGGCGAAGATACCAACGATGTATATTGGACCGATCCTTTGAAGGAGATTTTGACGCTTTGGTTCAACGAGAATAAAATTCACAAGCTTAGGATTACCATTCATCTTAGCGGTACGGCAGGAGTAATGAGGAGCAGGAGAGCTTTTGGGGGAGAAGCAATTCTGGGTCAAGTGGGAAATCCTTTGATTTATGGAGTGCCGGGACTGTACGATGTAGAAAACGACGCTTTGCTGGAATGGCGTTGTGACGGTTGGAAGTGGGAGGATAAGAGAATGAAGGTGGACGAGAACGGCGAGTTGACAGCAACGTTTTCTGCCACTATATCAAACTGTTTCATGAACTTTATTTTCCGCCCGCATTTCTATAGTGATCATTTGGGTTTTAGCGGTCATGAGCCATGGATGAGAAGGATGAATGGCAAGAGTATGAACGGCTGGTGTTCATGGGCTGCTTATCACAATGGCATAGATGTTAATATTTTGACAAAGACAGCTGATTTTATAACTAATTATTTTTTGCCATACGGCATGAATTTTATGCAAGCTGACAATGGCTATATGGCGAATAAACCAGGAATCTCATTTGGCAGACGTTCTTATGCCGAAAGCTGGATGGCGTCTAGCAAGAAATTCCCCGGAGGTCCTGCTGGGATAGCCAAATTGATGAATGAAAGAGGACTGGACCCCGGCATCTGGGTAAGGCCAGATTTTTTTAGTTACAATATCGGACAATTTGACAGGGATGTTCTTTGCCGAAGGCCGAACGGAAATCAGACACAATCAGACTGGTTTGAGAATATTCCCGATATGTCCGATTATACTATTACAAATTACTTCGTCCCACTTTTTGAAGCTTTTAAAAACGCGGGATTCAAATATGTCAAAGTAGACGGACTAAGGCATATATTTTTGGAAGGACTTAACACTGCCTACGAGCCTAAGGAAGCCAGAAGAAGATTTCGTAATTTTGCTCTTGCCGCAAGGCTTGCGAGCGGTGATGATGTCTATTTGATGGGATGCTGGGGTTTGATGCCGGAATTGGCAGGAGCTTTTGATGCGTGTCGTATTTCCTTTGATTGTACGCGTGGCTGGAAAGCCTTTCACAGGCAGCTTTTTTATTTTGCTGAATTTTTTTCAACGCAGAGAATAGTATTCTTAAACGACCCGGATCATATAGTTATGCACGAAAATGTGGACTGGGCCCGTTCTAGATTGTCAAACATATCTTTGGGCGGAGGGCTGCTGACTTATAGTGACAAAAATTCGGAGATGACGCCTGAATTGATAAACATTCTTCAGAGAGGGCTTCCTTCGCTTGAGACTAGAACTGCCGAATGTGGTGAAATGCATTACAATCATCCCACAGGTTACATGTATGGCAATAAGTTTAATACTGATGTAATAACGGCAGATAATGCGGACAAACAGTTAGGGCCTAGCATAGAACCAAACATCAATTCGCCTTTTTCAACACTTTGGGCGATCCATATTGAAAAACCGTATGAAATCTGGTGTGTTGCCCAAAGAACGGCTATATGGTCTCTGAAAGAAGATGAAACTCCTCTGAAAAAATTGGGACTGGATCCCAGCGTTACTTACCTTGCTTATGATTTTTGGAAGCAAAAATATCTTGGTGAAGTCAAGAATAAACTGCATTGGGAACCACTGATATTTGGGCATACTACGGTAGTCGCACTAAGAGAAAAACTTGATAGGCCGCAACTAATAGGCTCAACACGTCATGTGAGTATGGATGCGGAAAGCGTGGAAGATATAAAATGGGAGAGCACTTCTTTGAAGCTTAAATTAAAGTGCGTTCCAAATGCTGAGGAAATCTACACTTTTCACGTTCCTTCAAACTACGAGTTTTCTGAAGTTACATGTTCCGACGGGTCCGCTAAGAAATTGGAACTTCCGGAAGAATCACCGGAAGTTTTAAAAATCTCTGTAAAAGCGAATGCCAAGAATGTCATTCTTGGTTTAAAATTCGTAGAAAACGATTAGCGATTCTTATTCTTCCCTGAGCCAGACTATGACGCTGCCTGGTTCGCGGTTGTCCCAGGCGTAGTAGGGGACGGCCTTGAAATCGACTTCTTTTCCTTTACGGCGCTTCGTGGTGTAGAGGGGGGAATTGTCTTTGGCAGCTTCCTCCAGGATGGCTTTGCCGTTAAGCGTTGTTACGCCGCCCAAGAGGTTGGGTTCGAACTTGGCTTCGATCTTGCTATCCTTTGGCAGCATGAGTTTGTCGAGGTCGTTGGTCGCGTTGTCGCAGGTCTCGAGACAGTAAACGACGGGGCCTCTCTGAAGAGCGACGCGGCCGGTGAGCTCTTTGCACTTTTGGTTGGCATAAACTCTCTCCGCCGGCATGTCCATTTCGAATTCTATTCTGTCGCCTTTGCTCCAGTTCCTCTTTATGACGAGGTAGCCTTTCACCATGGGGGCGCTGAAACTTTGCCCGTTGACGGTCAGGTTGTAGTGGCGGCACCAGTAGGGATGGCGGAGGGCTACTTCGAATTCGCCCTGCTTTTCAGGGTCCACGCTGACCACTACTTTGCCGTCCCAGGGGTAGTTGGTCTTCTGTTGGATCTTGACTTTATTGTCTTTCAGGGGGACAGTCGTTTCGCTTCCAATGAAGAGGTTAAGGAAGACGGAGTTTTCTTTTTTGGCGTAGATGTAGCCGCCGATAGAGGCCACGAAGCGGGCCTGGTTCGGGGGACAGCAGGAGCAGCCGAACCATTCCCTTCTGTGAAGATCGGGATGCTCATGCCCTTCGCGCATGTGGTCCCTGGGTTTGCCGGGCTCGGGGTCGAAGGTCAGAAGCTGGTTGTTGTAGAAGAAGGATCTTCCGTCGAGGGAGACGCCGGAAAGGCCGTTGTTGTAGGCGATCTTTTCAAGGATGTCCGCGTATTTGGCTTCGCCTGTAAGAGCGAGCATGCGGTGGCAGAAGAAGGCGTTCGCGATGCCGGCGCAGGTCTCGTTGCAAATATGGGAAGTGGGAAGGACGTAGTCGCCCTCGAAGCCTTCGTTGCCGAGGTACGGTCCGGCGCCGCCCGTTATGTACATTTTGCGTTCGCAGACGCTGCTCCAGAGTTTTTTGCAGGCTTCGAAGAGGCCAAGGTCTCCGGTCTCCCTGGCGACGTCGGCCATGCCGCTGTAAAGGTAGAGCGCCCTGACGGCGTGGCCGACGGCTTCGTCCTGCTCCCTTACTGGTTTGTGGATCTGGTGGTAATTCTTGTCGCGCTGCCAAAGGTTGGTGTTGCCGCCGCGCTTTCCTTCTTCCAGGGCGAAGTAGAGCGGTTCCTTGCCTCTTTCATCGAGGAAGTAGAGCGCCTGGTCGAGATACTTCTTGTTGCCGGTGGCCTTGTAGAGCTTGACCAGGGCCAGCTCGATCTCCTCGTGGCCGGGGTAGCCGTGCATTTGGTTTTCCTTTGGCCCGAAGGTCTCGCAGATGTGGTCGGCGTAACGGCAGAGGCAATCCAAGAAATCTCTTTTGCCGGTCGTGTAGTAGTGGGCGACGGCCGCTTCCATAAGATGCCCGGCGCAGTAAAGCTCGTGGTTGTGCCTTAAGTACTGCCACTTTCCTTTGGGATCGGCGTAGTGGAAGTAGGAGTTCAGGTAGCCGTTGGTCTCCTGCATAGCGATGATGTCGGCGACCACGGTGTCGAGCGTTTTTCTAAGCTCGGGGTCTGGGGTGGTCTGCAGGGAATAGTAGCCGGCTTCCAGCCATTTGGCGACGTCGGAATCCCAGAAGATGTGGCGGCCGCCTTTGTATTCCGGCTTGAAGGCGTCGAGGCGTCCGGTCTCTTTGCACATTTTGTAGTTGGCCGGGATGCAGCCAACTCTGTTCGCTTCGATCCTGGGAGTCCAGAAAGGATCGTTGATCTTGACGTCTTTGAAAAGCACCGGTTCTTCGGACTGGGGGAGAACGGCGGACATGAGGCTTAAGGGAGCAAGGATCAGAAAAAGCCAGAAATTTCTAGTAAACATAGGAGCCCCGACGGTTGGATTATAGAGAAGTTGTTTCAAAGCGATTATAACAAATTTTGCCAAGCGGCCTTGCCTTCAAGAATCTTGGGCGATTATGGTATAATCAATATTTAGTAAAGAATTAAGCGTATGAGCAAGATAAGAAAAACCGTCATGGCGATGGAAGGCTACATCCCGGGCAGACAGCCAAAGGGTAGCTTCGTGAAACTGAACGCCAACGAGAACCCTTATCCTCCTTCGCCGAAGGCGCTGGAGGCTATGGGAGCCGTCGGCGCCGACAGTTTTCGCCTTTATCCTTCCTCTACGGCCGTGGAATTGAGAAAGACGGCCGCCCTTGTCTTCGGCGTTCCCTTCGACTGCATAGTGGCGGGGAACGGGAGCGACGACATCTTCACGATGATCATCCGCTCCATCCTGGACGAGGGCGATACGCTTGCCGTCGTCGATCCGACTTATACGCTCTACGAGACTTTGGCTGAGATCCAGGGCGCCAAAACGGAAAAGCATCCGCTAAAGGCTGACTATTCTCTGCCGGAAAGCTTTTTCGAGAGCGAAGCGAAACTGAAGATACTGCCCAATCCCAACGCCCAGACCGGCACGCTCTTCCCGAAGGAAGACATCGTACGGTTGGTGGAAAGCGCGAAGGGGATAGTCGTGATAGACGAAGCCTACGCGCTCTTTTCGGGCAGCAACGCGATAGAGCTGCTCTCCCTTTTCCCGAATCTGGTCGTCACAAGGACGATGTCGAAGTCGCACTCCCTGGCCGGGCTTAGGGTGGGCTTCGGTCTGGCCGCTCCGGAAATAGTAGAGGCCTTCATGAAGGTCAAGGATTCCTACAATCTGAACGCCGCGAGCCAGGCGGCGGCAAGGGAAGCTCTCCTTGACGGCGAGTATACTTCGGGCGTGATCAAAAAGATCGTCGAAACGAGGGATGATTTTGGAAAGGGGCTTGCTTCCCTCGGCTGGGAAGTGACGCCCTCATGGGGAAACTTTTTGCTGGCGAAGCCGAATTCTGGCGACGCCGCGGAAATAACCGCTTATTTGGAAAACAACGGCTATCTGGTCAGGCACTTCGATACGCCGCGCTTAAAAGATAAAATCAGATTCTCCATCGGTAAGAAGGAACAGATGGACGAACTTCTCGAATTACTGAAAAAATACACAGCGAGGTAAACATGATCTTGGCAGCAAAAACCATCGGAATCGCAGCGGGCGCTCTCCTTGGCGCCGGTCTGCTTGCGGGAGGAATTCCTCTTATGCGCTCGAATTACGATGTCACGGGACAGGCTAGTTTCAACAACGTGCCCGTTCTGGGTGCGGAAGTCTGTCTCATAAACTCCAACGCTTACACAAAGCTGGCGGCCCTGGAGAAAGAGAAGTTCGGAGCCGCGGACGCTAACGCCGAAGCCGCTTACCGCACGCTGCAGTCGGAATTCGCGGACAAAGCCCAGAAGGCTCTTGAGAAGTTCAAAAAAGAAAACAAGCCGGAGCCCGAAGAAGCGAAGGAAGGTTCCGACGCTGGCAAACCCTTGACCGAGGAAGAGCAGGCGGAGATAGCCAAGCGCGTGAAGAACTACAAGGAATACGCGCTCTACTGCCGCAAGCGCGCCGCGGAATCGCCTGCCGGAAGGTCGCTCTACGAAAAGGGCGCGGAATTCTGGGAAGCGAAGCTTGAGACGCTGAAGGAAAAGGGCCGTCTCGCTTTCGACGAGGCTTCCTTCAACTACAGCATCGAGGAGAAACAGTACGCCGGCATCGGCGACGAGCCCGTGCAGATAGTCACCAAAGTGCAGCGCATCACTCCGGAAGAGCTGGCGCTCATGAATGTTTTGGAAGTTCCGCCTGAAACGCAGAAGAAGCCCAAAGACAAAAAGCCAGCCGTCTTCGACGCCAGCGTCTTCATCGACACCAACGCTGTTGCTAAGGCCGCCGCCCAGGTCTGCGAGCAGGCCAAAGAAAGCATAAAGACGATCGGCGCCAAAGAGGACGAGCTGATCGTCCAGGGCCAGATCGAGAAGGTCATGACGGATGAGAACGGCATCTTCAGTTTCAAGAATCCCTCCATCAAGCCGGGAACTTTCGGCGTTTATATCGAGCACAACACGCTGACCCCTTCCGGCGACGTTCTGCCCGTGCGCTGGCTTGTGCCGGTCGACATCAAGTCCCGCCCCTTCGCCTGGAACAAAGTGACGACCGTCACCCTAGACGAGAAGAACATGGACACGGAAGTCATCAATTCCGGACTCACGCCCAACGCGAAAGACATTTACAACAGATTCCTCAAAGATCTCCAGGCGGAAGCCGCTAAAATCAAATAAAAATGGAAACCAGACCCCGCACCTCAGAAATAACGAGAAAAACCGCTGAGACCGACATCAGCCTCAGCTTCAACATCGACGGCACCGGCAGCTACGAAGTCTCGACCGGCGTTCCATTCCTCGACCACATGCTTGAGCTTTTCGCCAAGCACGGCTGCTTCGACCTTAAGGTGCAAGCCAAGGGCGACACGAAGGTCGACGACCACCACACTGTGGAAGACATCGGCATCTGCCTTGGCAAGGCGCTGAAAGAAGCGGTGGGCGACAAGGCCGGCATTTACCGTTACGGTTTCATGCTTCTGCCCATGGACGAAGCTTTGGCGGAAGTGGCGCTGGATTTCAGCGGCCGTCCCTTCCTCGCCTGGAACGTGGAGTGGCAGCAGGAGACGATCAAGACTTTCCAGACCTCGCTTGTCGAGGAGTTCTGGCGCGCCGTGGCGGTCGAGGCGGGGCTTAACCTGCACATAACCGCCCGCGCCGGCAAAGACGCGCACCACGTTTCCGAAGCGATCTTCAAAGGCACGGCTAGGGCGATGCGCTCCGCTCTTTCCTACGATCCGAGAGGCAAAGGCATTCCAAGCACTAAGGGCACTCTTTAATGGCTGACAAAAAGGAACAGAAGTGGTCCTTCTTGGGCCTCGTTTTCGGCAAGACTCTCAGCATGAGGGTCCTGAATTTCTATATTCTCAATTCCGTTCTTATGACCTTCATCATGGCGCTTGTCGTCCTTACCTTCATGATGGTCATGGGAAGTTTGCTGCAGGTCTTCGAGCTCGTTCTTAAGAAGTTCGACGTCCTCACCATTTTGGAATTCATCGGCATCGTGATGGCCCAGGTGCTTTGCTACGCCCTGCCGTTCTCTGTCGCCGGCGCCTCGCTTCTCGTCTACAGCCGCTTCTCCGCGGACGGCGAGATCACGGCCATGAAGGCGACGGGCGTCTCCATTTTCCGCATCGCTTTTCCGACCATCGCTTTGGCGACAGTCATCGCGATCCTTTCTTTTTACGCGCACAACAACGTCCTTCCCTTGGCCCAGCAGAAGCAGAGGGAACTCGTCGCCAACTACGACGTCGAGGATCCGATGGCGCTGATCGAGACCGGTACCTTCAAGGCGATAGGGCCCTACCGCATCAAGATCGGCGAAAAGCACGACGAAGAGTTGAAGGACATTGAGCTCATAGAGGACCTTTCCACGCATTACCGCAACATCAAGGCGAAAGAAGGCCGTCTGCACTACCAGCGCGCCCAGGCCAAGCTTCAGCTCGAGCTTAACCAGGTCACGACCGAGGAGAGGGACACGCGCCGCACAAACGCTTTCCTTATTTCTCAGGCCGGCCGCGTAATCATTCACTTCTACCTCGATCCTAAGAAGAAGCAGATCAAAGAAGAGACCGCCCAGCAGATCCGCAAGGATCCCAAGGGCCTTGTCACGGAAGACATCCAGGAGATGATCGCGGACAGAGAGAACCTAATGCTAAGGAACGCCTGCCGCCGCGAACCGGGCTTCAAGCAGCTTAGCGACGAGGAAAAAGACAAGTACGTAAAGGCGCTTCCGAAGGAGAAGAAAGAGGCGCTGATCGCCCAGGCCAAAAAAGACATTAGGAGAGGCAACGTCCTTTGGGGCAAACTGAAGGGCAGAAAACCCTTCAAGCAGATGCTCTCCAAAGTCGGAATCAAGAAAATGAACGACGCCTGGGTCGCGGCCGTCAACGAAAAGAGCTACGAAGAGATGATCGCCGCCCTTAAAGAGATTGACGGCAGCGAAGGCGAAACGGCGAAGCTTTTCGAGGAATGGCACGACACCTGGCTGCAGTCCTTCCACAACAACATGGACTACCGCAGCCGTTACCTTACCGAGATCAACAAGCGCGCGGCCTACGCCTTCGCGTCGATCGCTTTCGCGCTCCTTGGCATTCCTTTGGGCATCAGGGCGCACAGAAGCGAGAAGACCATCGGCTTCCTCATCTGTTTAGGCCTTATCGCGCTGCACTACTCGCTTATCATCTTGGTCGAGACCTTCAAGGAGAATTACGGACTCTATCCCTACCTTTGCATCTGGTTCCCCGATATTCTCTTCGTGATCGCCGGTCTCTTCTTCATGTGGCGCAACCATAAGTATTCTTAAAGATCATGCTTATCGCGCTCGATGAAAACATTAGGGAAGCGCAAGCTTCCTTCTCTTCAATTGGCGTCGCCAAAACTTTCCGGGGCCGGCCTCTCG